>OJKJ01000006.1_pt1 | contig 244493 bp, 222 predicted proteins | sample 1596491 | NCBI WGS metagenome assembly OJKJ01 (sample SAMEA4350160, study PRJEB24818) | metagenome | biome: human; feature: gut; material: faeces | place: Denmark | collected 2013-09
CAGCAATATATATTAATTAATTTTAAGATCGGATAAGCTTAAAATAAGGGGTTAAATAAAAAACACATTACGAAAGAATACTCTTACGATTTACTATCAATAATTTAACAATATTATTTAAGACGAAAAATAAGGCAGGAGTAAAGTCGTCCATTTTAATTCATTATTCGAATAATGCTACTATTAATTATCAATTTTATATTCTCACTAGCATTTCTTAGAAAAATTCAACAGGTCTGATATTCAGAATATCTTTAATTGTGATACAAGAATAATACTGTGAAATGAAATTACAGCCACAGATATAACTAATGTAAAACGCATTCTATAAGATGCTGGGGAATAAAAAGAATGAATATTGTTGAGCGATTTATTTCTTATACCAAAATTAACACCACCACTGATAGGGAAAAGGGTGCGGCAGGAATTATGCCTTCCTCAGAAGGACAACGCGTCCTTGCGAAACAGCTGGTCCAAGAATTAGAAGCTCTGGGCGTTGAAGATATTAAGCTGCGTGACACAGCTATTGTCACCGCAACTTTGCCTTCCAATCTTGATTATGATGTCCCAACCGTCGCTTTCTTCGGCCATTTAGACACTAGCGCAGAACAAACCAATGATACTAAAGCACAAATTTTGCCATACACCGGTGAAGATTTATGCATGAATAAAGAGCTTAATATTTATCTACGTAAGAGTGAGTTCCCTGAATTAGTGAATTACATTGGTGATGACATAATTGTCACTGATGGAACTAGCCTATTAGGTGCTGACGATAAAGCGGCAATTGCCTCTATCATGGATATGCTGCAATACTTTAAGCAAAATCCAGAAATTAAGCACGGCACCATTAAAATTGGTTTCGTTCCAGATGAAGAGCAAGGCCTCCGTGGCGCAAAAGTCTTTGATGTTAAAGAGTTTGGTGCTGATTTTGCCTATACCTTGGACTGCTGCGGTATCGGTGAACTGGTGTATGAAAACTGGAACGCAGGTGATGCCGAAATCATCTTTACGGGTAAATCGGCTCATCCAATGTCCGCAAAAGGCAAACTGGTTAACTCATTATTAATGGCGCAAAAATTTATTGCCATGTTACCGGGTGGTGAAGCTCCTGAGTATACCGATGGACGCGAAGGCTATTATTGGGTGAAACAAATGTCAGGTAACAGCGCCCGTACTGTTTTAAAAATGGATGTGCGTGATTTTACCGAAGACGGCTATCGCAAACGTATGGCTTTCTTAAAACAATTAGCAGAGAGCTGCGAAAGCCTTTGGGGAAGCGAAAGTGTTGTTTGTAAGCTATCAGACCGCTACTCTAACGTTTACAATAGCCTACAAGGTGATAACCGTTACCCTATTGATATTGCCGTTGATGCCTACCAAGCTTGTGGTATCACTCCAAAAGTCATTCCTATGCGTGGGGGTTATGATGGAGCTGCATTATCGCAAAATGGATTGCCTTGCCCTAATATCTTCACAGGCGCACATAACTTCCATTCAATCTATGAATATTTACCCGTTAAATCCCTACATGCCGCCAGCGATGTATTAAAACAAGTGGTACAAATCACCGCAGAACGCTTCAAACCAGGAGCTAAAGCATGATCCCAATTCTAACGGTTCTGATTATCGTTGTTTTGGTTGCGCGATTTATTTTGAAGGGGTACAAAGCTGAGCCAGTACTATTAATCGCTGGCTTAGTATTGATGATATTCACCCTAGCCCTTGGCTGGGGTCCTATCCTCCCTAAAAATGTCGCCACCACCGGTATCACTTGGCTCGACCCATTTGAAGTCATGCGAGATTTATTCAGTAGCCGCGCAGCGGATCTCGGTTTAATGATCATGGCATTGATGGGCTTTGCGCACTATATGGACCATATCGGTGCCAATGAAGCGGTAGTACGTGTTGCAACTAAGCCACTGAAAAATATGCGTTCACCTTATGTACTGCTATTTTTCTCTTTCTTGCTGGCAAGTATCTTGCAATTAGCTATCCCATCAGCAACAGGCTTAGCCGTATTATTAATGGGAACCATGTTCCCAATTATGATTGGTTTGGGATTATCACCTGCTTCTGCGGCTGGGGTTATCGCAACTTCTCTTGGGGTGGCTTATACACCAACCGCGATTGATGCCATTCGTGGTGCGAAAGCGGTCGATATGTCTGTCGTTGAGTATGTGCTTTACTATCAAGGGCCAGCGGCATTAGCCACTGTATTGGTCGTCGGTATTACCCATATTTTCTGGCAACGTCACTGTGACCGAAAACAAGGTTTCGTACCTGAAATTGGTAAAGCCGTTCAGTCACATGAAAAAGAAGAAATTACTAAGTCAGTTCCTGGATATTATGCACTTCTTCCTATGCTCCCCATTATTATGGCGGTGGGAACGTCCAATTTGTTCTTTTCCGGTATTCACTTAGATGTTGTGACTATCGTGCTGATTGCGATGGCAATTTGCATGGTGATTGAAACACTTCGCGTACGTAATTTTAAAGCGGTTTGTAATGGCTTCCAAACATTTCTAAATGGTATGGGTCATGCATTCAGTAATGTAGTTGGCTTATTGGTTGCCGCTGGAGTGTTCGCTCATGGTATTAAAGTCAGTGGAGCAATTGACCAACTGATTTTAGGTGCTGAATCCGTCGGCTTGCCACCATTTGCCATGGCGATTGTGTTCGCTCTCGTCACACTTGCCGCTGCTATTATTATGGGTTCAGGTAATGCGCCATTCCTCGCGTTCGTTGAGTTAATCCCACAAATTGCACATAGTATGGGCGTTAACCCTATTGCAATGATTTTACCAATGCAACAAGCCTCACACATGGGCCGAGGTATGTCCCCAGTCGCGGGGGTAATCATTGCCGTATCCAGTGGTGCAAAACTGCAGCCATTTGATGTGGTAAAACGAACCGCCGTGCCGCTGATGGTAGGTTTTGTGGCTCACTGTGCGATCATTGGTATTTTTTACTAATTACTATATTTATCATTCACATAATTAAAGCGGGAAATATTCCCGCTTTTACTTTTTCTAGCTAACCAATTCTAATGTTTACACTGACAATCTGAGTGGTCATCATGCTTGGGATCAGGGCAGCAAGAATCTATGGTCTTTTTTATAATATCAGACAATGTATTCACAGTATTTATAATGAGTGGCAAGTTTTCACAGACAGAATCACACTCTGAAAGCCTTCGATCTGGTTTGGCTGGTGGTATTAAGCTATCACATAATATTTCCTGTAAAACCAACGAGAAATTTGCAATCCCTGTGGTGTAAATGTACGCACGTCCGTCGGTTTCTTTGGCTAGTCGTTCATACTCCCTCGTCACGTTATCTCTATCAGCAAGAGTCGGAAAACGATCTAGATTTGTTGGGCTATCATCCGGTGTACCTTGGTAGGTATACACCTTAATTCCTCTTTCTTGAGCGACAGATATGGCTTCATTATTTTTTGCAATCGCAGCACGAGTAAGAATTCCACCGCCACCTTCCATCCCTTCATCACCCAGCACAAAAATAGCCCTACGCGCATCATCTCGCCAATCAAAGTGTTTACTAATATCAATAACCGCACGACATAAATCTTCTTTATTTCCAGCATGATCTCGTCCATCGGATTCTTTAAACGGTAATCTTGCTTGTAGATCCCTTTCGTTCGCACCGATCTTAATTAAATATTCACTGGCAGATTGATCAAACTTCGTATTTGCCCAAGTCCCTTCGATACCTAAAAATGTCGCCCGAAGGTGAGATGGACACTTTGCTGATGCCGCCTCAATCGTCGCATCAATCTGTTTACTTAAATCCCCTGCCTCATCAGACATTGAGCCACTAGTATCAATAACAACAACTAAATCTAATGCAATTTGCCCGTTTCCCGTCACTATCTGAGATGTATTTATGGCCCCTAATGAGTCTGATAATATTCCATGATAAGCCGAGAGATTAGCTTGATTCACATCAACCTGTTCATTTGTCTTTTTTTTATCCATCGCATATTCCTTTTATTTATTCCTATTAAATAATTTAAAAATAATTTTTATTACCGTTTATTTTTAGCCAAGCAATTTATTATTCATTTTTTTTACTGCTGGATATATTTTAAAAATAGAAATACGCGTTACATATTCAGATAAACCTAAGACATAAAAAAAGCCAGTACCTTTCGGCACTGGCTTTTGTCAGGCGTTTTACAGTGAAATCAGAAATTAGTTCTGGTTGTCACTGCTAAAACCTGCATTTAACAGCTCAGCTAAGTTTGCTGTTGCTTCGTCTGCACTGACTTGTGGTGCATCCACAACGTCGTTCAGATGACGGCGGCGGATACGGTCTTGGTGATACGCAAAACCAGTACCTGCTGGGATCAGGCGTCCAACAATTACGTTTTCTTTCAGACCACGTAATTCGTCACGTTTACCCGCAACTGCGGCTTCAGTCAGTACGCGTGTCGTTTCTTGGAACGATGCTGCTGAGATAAAGGATTCTGTTGCCAGAGATGCCTTAGTAATACCCAACAGATCACGAGCAAAGTTCGCTGGAATTTTGCCTTCTTGTTCCAGTTTACGGTTAGAAACTTTAACACGTGAGTACTCGACTTGTTCACCTTCGAGGAATTCAGAACTTCCTGCATCCGCGATAGTCACTTTACGCAGCATCTGACGAACGATAACTTCAATGTGTTTATCGTTAATCTTAACGCCTTGTAAGCGGTAAACTTCCTGAACCTCATTAGTGATATAACGCGTAACAGCATGGACACCACGCAGACGCAGAATATCGTGTGGAGATTCTGGACCATCGGAAACCACGTCACCACGTTCAACGATCTCACCTTCGAACACGTTGAGTTGACGCCATTTAGGGATCATCTCTTCGTACGGATCGCTACCATCTAATGGTGTGATAACCAGACGACGTTTCCCTTTGGTTTCTTTACCAAACGAGATAATACCGCTGATTTCAGCCAAGATTGCAGGCTCTTTCGGACGACGTGCTTCGAACAAGTCAGCTACGCGTGGTAGACCACCCGTGATATCTTTAGTACCCACAGATTCTTGTGGAATACGCGCTAAGGTATCACCGACGTTGATTGCGATGCCATCATCTAACTGAACAATTGCTTTACCCGGTAAGAAGTACTGAGCAGGCATGTCCGTGTTAGGAATAAGAACATCGTTACCATTTGCGTCAATAACACGTAGTGCAGGACGCAGGTCTTTACCACCACTGGTACGTTCCGCAGTATCCAGAACAACGATTGAAGACAGACCGGTTAATTCGTCAGTCTGACGCGTCATTGTTTGGCCATCAAGCATGTCAGAGAAGCTGATAATACCCGATACTTCACTGACAACTGGCATTGTATGTGGATCCCAGTTCGCAACAGTTTCACCGCCCGTTACTGCATCGCCATCGCCTTTCGTCAAGTGCGCACCGTAAGGGACTTTATAGCTTTCTTTCGTACGACCGAATTCATCAATCAGACGCAGTTCTGTATTACGTGAAGTAATAACCAGTTTGCCTTCTGAGTTCGTAACGAATTTAGCGTTAACCAGTTTCAGGGTACCTGTGTTACGGACTTGAATGCTAGATTCTGCCGCCGCACGAGATGCCGCACCCCCGATGTGGAACGTACGCATCGTTAACTGTGTACCCGGCTCACCGATTGACTGTGCCGCGATAACCCCGATAGCTTCACCTTTATTGATGATATGACCACGAGCAAGGTCACGACCATAACAGTGAGCACACACACCGAAGTCAGTTTCACAACTTACAACTGAACGAACTTTAACGCTGTCGACTGAGTTAGCTTCTAACAGGTCACACAGTTTTTCGTGCAGTAATGTATTACGTGGAACCAGAATGTCTGCCGTTCCTGGGATCAGGATATCTTCTGCAGTCACACGACCCAATACACGCTCACGCAGTGGTTCTTTAACGTCGCCACCCTCGATAACCGGAGTCATCAGGATACCTTCATGAGTTCCACAGTCGTCTTCAGTCACAACCAAGTCCTGTGCAACGTCAACTAAACGACGAGTCAGATAACCGGAGTTCGCTGTTTTCAATGCGGTATCGGCAAGACCTTTACGCGCACCGTGCGTAGAGATAAAGTACTGAAGAACGTTCAGACCTTCACGGAAGTTTGCCGTGATTGGTGTTTCGATGATCGAGCCATCTGGCTTAGCCATCAGACCACGCATACCTGCTAGCTGACGAATCTGAGCTGCAGAACCACGAGCACCGGAGTCGGCCATCATAAAGATACTGTTGAAAGAAACTTGTTGTTCTTCGACGCCATCACGGTTAATAACCGCTTCAGTCGACAAGTTTTCCATCATCGCTTTAGCAACACGTTCGTTTGCTGCTGCCCAGATATCGATAACTTTGTTGTAACGTTCGCCTGCTGTTACCAGACCAGACTGGAACTGTTCCTGAATTTCTGCAACTTCAGCTTCTGCTTCGGCGATGATCCCAGCTTTTTTCTCTGGAATAACCATATCGTCGATACCAACTGATGCACCAGAACGTGCCGCATAGGCAAAACCGGTATACATGATTTGGTCAGCAAAAATAACAGTAGGCTTCAGGCCCAGAACACGGTAACAGGTGTTCAGCATTTTGGAGATAGCTTTCTTACCTAACGCTTGGTTTACCAGAGCATAAGGCAGACCTTTCGGTACGATCATCCATAAAATTGCACGACCAACAGTGGTGTCAACTAAACCAGTGTTGATTGTAATGTTACCTTCCGAATCTTTTACTTCTTCAGTGATACGGACTTTAACGCGGGCATGCAGTGACGCATGACCTGAACGGTAAACACGCTCAGCTTCTTTAGGACCGGCTAATACCATGCCCTCGCCTTTCGCGTTTACGCAGTCACGTGTCATGTAGTAAAGACCCAATACAACGTCCTGAGAAGGAACGATGATCGGCTCACCACTTGCAGGTGACAGGATGTTGTTAGTCGACATCATCAACGCACGTGCTTCTAACTGAGCTTCCAGAGTCAGAGGAACGTGTACCGCCATTTGGTCTCCATCGAAGTCGGCGTTATATGCCGCACAAACGAGTGGGTGCAATTGGATAGCTTTACCTTCGATAAGAATAGGTTCGAAAGCTTGGATACCCAGACGGTGAAGTGTTGGTGCACGGTTCAGCATGACCGGGTGTTCACGGATGACTTCATCCAAGATATCCCAAACAACCGCTTCTTCGCGCTCAACCATTTTCTTCGCAGCTTTAATGGTTGTTGCCAGACCACGTAATTCTAATTTGCCATAGATAAATGGTTTGAATAACTCAAGAGCCATTTTCTTAGGCAGACCGCACTGATGCAGACGCAGGTATGGACCTACGGTGATAACAGAACGACCTGAGTAGTCAACACGCTTACCAAGTAAGTTCTGACGGAAACGACCTTGTTTACCTTTGATCATATCAGCCAAAGATTTCAGAGGACGTTTGTTAGAACCAGTGATTGCGCGACCACGACGACCGTTATCTAACAGGGCGTCAACCGCTTCTTGCAGCATACGTTTTTCGTTACGTACGATGATGTCTGGCGCAGCCAGATCCAGAAGACGTTTCAGACGGTTATTACGGTTGATTACGCGACGATACAGATCGTTCAGATCTGATGTTGCGAAACGACCACCATCCAGTGGAACTAATGGACGCAGATCCGGTGGTAATACTGGTAATACGTTTAAGATCATCCACTCTGGTTTGTTACCAGATTGAATGAATGCTTCCAGCAGTTTGATACGCTTGGTCAGCTTCTTACGCTTAGTTTCAGAGTTAGTTTCATTTAACTCTTCGCGCAGCGTTTCACACTCGTTCTCAAGATCGAGGTTTTTCAGCAGGCCTTGGATTGCTTCCGCACCCATTTTCGCATCAAATTCGTCACCGAACTCTTCCAACGCATCTAAATATTGCTCTTCTGTCAGAATCTGTGCACGCTCAAGGCTAGTCATACCGCCTTCAACAACTACATATGATTCAAAGTACAGAACGCGTTCAATATCACGCAGTGGCATATCGAGCAGCAAACCGATACGGGATGGCAGTGATTTTAAGAACCAAATGTGTGCAGTCGGAGATGCAAGTTCAATGTGACCCATGCGCTCACGACGGACTTTGGTCTGTGTAACTTCTACGCCACACTTCTCACAAATCACACCGCGGTGTTTTAAACGTTTGTACTTACCGCACAGACATTCATAGTCTTTTACTGGCCCGAAAATACGCGCACAGAAAAGACCGTCACGCTCAGGTTTGAACGTACGGTAGTTAATGGTTTCTGGCTTTTTAACTTCACCGAATGACCATGAACGGATCATATCAGGTGATGCCAGAGCAATCTTGATAGCATCAAACTCTTCGGTCTTGGTTTGCGCTTTCAGAAACTTTATTAAGTCTTTCACAAAATGCTCCTGTCGGAGTTAGACCTGTCAGGTGAGTGTTCAAAGACACTCTCCCCAAATCCCAGTGCTTACATGTGCCGGAAAGCAAGCTTTCCGGCATAAAACGAATTACTCGTCTTCCAGCTCGATGTTAATACCCAGTGAACGGATTTCTTTCAGCAATACGTTGAAAGATTCCGGCATACCAGGTTCCATCTGATGGCTACCATCGACGATGTTTTTATACATCTTCGTACGGCCGTTAACGTCATCCGATTTAACTGTAAGCATTTCTTGAAGAGTATAGGCTGCACCGTATGCTTCCAGTGCCCACACTTCCATCTCCCCGAAACGCTGACCACCGAACTGCGCTTTACCACCCAGCGGTTGCTGAGTAACCAAGCTGTAAGAACCTGTTGAACGGGCGTGCATCTTATCGTCAACCAAGTGGTTCAGTTTCAGCATGTACATGTAGCCGACAGTAACTTGACGCTCAAAACGCTCGCCAGTACGACCATCGAATAATGTAATCTGACCTGAAGTCGGCAGACCGCCCAGTTTCAGCAGTTCTTTGATTTCTTTCTCTTTCGCACCATCAAATACTGGTGTTGCAATTGGCATACCTTTTTTCAGGTTCTCAGCCAAACGCATAACTTCTTCGTCAGTGAAAGTGTTCAAATCAACTTTCTGGCGTGGATCATCACCTAAATCGTATGCTTTTTGGATAAACTCACGCAGTTTGGCAACTTCTTCTTGCTGTTTAAGCATAGCATTGATTTTCTCACCAATACCTTTCGCTGCCATCCCTAAGTGGGTTTCCAAAATCTGACCGATGTTCATACGTGATGGTACGCCCAGCGGGTTCAGAACGATATCAACTGGGTTACCGTTTTCATCGTAAGGCATGTCTTCAACTGGGTTGATTTTTGAGATAACACCTTTGTTACCATGGCGACCCGCCATTTTATCACCCGGTTGGATCTGACGTTTAACAGCCAGATAAACCTTAACAATTTTCAGTACACCCGGTGCTAAGTCATCACCTTGAGTAATTTTACGACGTTTTGCATCGAGTTTTTTCTCGAACTCAGATTTCAGTTCGTCATACTGTTCAGCTAATTGCTCTAACTGGTTTTGCTTCTCTTCGTCTGCTAAAGATAACTCTAACCAACGGTCGCGAGGCAGTTTGTCCAGTTTTTCAGCTTCAATTCCGCCGTTAACCAGTACAGAACGTATACGTGCAAACAGGCCAGCTTCGAAAATACGCAGCTCTTCTGTTAAGTCTTTCTTCGCATCACGTAACTGAGTTTCTTCGATCTCTAATGCACGTTTGTCTTTCTCTACACCGTCACGGGTAAATACTTGTACGTCAATAACCGTACCAGATACACCGTTAGGAACACGTAAAGAAGAGTCTTTAACGTCTGATGCTTTTTCACCGAAGATAGCACGTAACAGTTTCTCTTCTGGAGTCAGTTGAGTTTCACCTTTAGGTGTTACTTTACCAACCAGAATGTCGCCGCCTTTCACTTCCGCACCAATATACACGATACCGGATTCGTCAAGTTTAGACAGAGCAGCTTCACCGACGTTTGGAATATCTGCAGTGATTTCTTCAGGCCCTAGTTTAGTGTCACGAGACACACAAGAGAGCTCTTGAATATGAATAGTTGTAAAACGGTCTTCTTGAACAACACGCTCAGAAACTAAGATGGAGTCTTCGAAGTTATAACCATTCCATGGCATGAATGCCACGCGCATGTTTTGACCAAGTGCTAATTCGCCGAGGTCTGTTGAAGGACCATCCGCTAACACGTCACCACGTTCAACAGGTTCACCTAAAGATACACAAGGCATCTGGCTAATACAGGTGTTCTGGTTAGAACGGGTATATTTAGTCAGGTTATAAATATCGATTCCAGCTTCGCCTGGGTACATCTCATCTTCGTTAACTTTGATAACGATACGAGAAGCATCAACGTACTGAACCGAACCACCACGTCTTGCAACAGCAGTAACACCAGAGTCAACCGCTACTGCACGTTCCATACCTGTACCAACTAATGGTTTGTCGGCACGTAAAGTAGGAACCGCTTGACGTTGCATGTTCGCACCCATCAATGCACGGTTGGCGTCATCGTGTTCAAGGAATGGGATCAGTGACGCACCAACAGAAACAACCTGTTGAGTCGAAACGTCCATATATTCAACCTGTTCACGGCTGAATAAGCTTGATTCACCTTTGTTACGGCAAGTAATCAGTTCTTCAACAAAGCTACCATCATCACCTAAAACGGTGTTTGCCTGAGCAATGATGAAGTTACCTTCTTCAATTGCAGACAAATAATGGATTTCGTCTGTTACTAAGCCATCGCGGACTAAACGGTATGGGGTTTCTAAGAAACCGTACTCATTGGTCTGTGCATAAACAGATAATGAGTTGATCAGACCGATGTTTGGACCTTCAGGCGTTTCGATTGGACAAACGCGACCGTAGTGAGTTGGGTGAACGTCACGTACTTCGAAGCCCGCACGCTCACGAGTCAGACCACCTGGGCCTAACGCAGAGATACGACGCTTGTGCGTAATTTCAGACAGCGGGTTGTTCTGGTCCATAAATTGGGACAGCTGGCTGGAACCAAAGAACTCTTTAACTGCGGCTGAAATTGGTTTCGCGTTGATCATATCTTGTGGCATTAATGCATCGAGGTCGCCCAGAGAAAGACGCTCTTTCACTGCACGCTCAACACGAACCAGACCGACACGGAATTGGTTCTCTGCCATTTCACCAACGGAACGAATACGACGGTTACCTAAGTGGTCGATATCATCCACTTCGCCTTTACCGTTACGGATATCGATGAGTTTACGCATAACATCAATGATGTCTTCTTCACTCAGGATACCTGAACCTTCGATTTCTTCACGGTTCAGTGAACGGTTGAACTTCATGCGACCTACTGCAGACAAGTCGTAACGATCTTCAGAGAAGAATAAGTTATCAAACAGGTTTTCAGCGGCTTCACGGGTTGGTGGCTCACCAGGACGCATCATGCGGTAGATTTCTACCAATGCACTCAGACGATCGTTAGTTGGGTCGACACGAACGGTTTCAGAAATGTAAGCACCGTGGTCTAAGTCATTGGTAAACAATGTTTCGATTGTTTTATGACCAGACTGGCTCAGACGTGCCAACATATCTAAAGAAAGTTCCATGTTCGCTGCACAAATCAGCTCACCGGTACTTTCATCAATATAGTCTCTAGCAACGACTTTACCTGCGATATATTCAACAGGAACTTCGATGCTATTCACTTCTTCTTTTTCTAACTGACGAATGTGACGTGCAGTGATACGGCGGCCTTTTTCTACATAGACTTTACCGTTCGCTTCGATATCAAATGAAGCTGTCTCACCACGTAAACGCTCAGGAACCAGCGTCATCATCAGTTTATTATCACGGATTTGGAATACAGTTTTTTCGAAGAACAGATTTAAGATTTCTTCGGTATTGTAATCCATTGCACGCAGAATAATGGTCGCAGGTAATTTACGGCGACGGTCAATACGTACAAACAGGTTATCTTTCGGGTCAAATTCGAAATCAAGCCATGAACCACGGTAAGGGATAATACGTGCGTTATATAGCACTTTACCTGAAGAGTGTGTTTTACCTTTATCGCTGTCGAAGAATACACCAGGACTACGGTGTAACTGAGAAACGATAACACGCTCAGTACCGTTGATAACGAAAGTTCCGTTTTCAGTCATGAGTGGAATTTCACCCATGTAGACTTCTTGTTCTTTGATGTCTTTAACAGTTCCTTCCGGTGCTTCACGCTCATAAACGATGAGACGCAATTTCACACGTAAAGGCGCAGAGTAAGTTACACCGCGAATTTGACATTCTTTAACATCAAAAACAGGCTCGCCTAAACGATAGCTGACATATTGTAATTCAGCATTACCGCTGTAGCTCTGAATTGGAAACACAGAACGGAAAGCTGCTTCCAGCCCATTCTGGCCATCTGGATCTTGCTCGATAAACTTCTGGAACGAGTCAAGTTGGATAGAAAGGAGATAAGGTATGTCCAAAACTTGTGGACGCTTACCAAAGTCCTTACGGATACGTTTTTTCTCGGTATAGGAGTAAACCATAGGTTTCCTCAGCTCGTTGATCAGTGACCCAAGTGGTTAGCTCTTAGTATAAGAGACTGAACCGCAACGCGTTTTTTTATAAGAAACGGAAAATGAATACTTTCCTTAATACTCATTGCTATTACTCTTAAATCATTTCATTGCGTTGCCATTGCTACCGAGCTACCCGAGCGGGTCGTAGCGAAGAACACAGTATATTAAGTCGTCAATAGAAAGAAGTATTGGAGGGTTGTTGTTAACATTAAAACTGCGTGAAAAGCTGTTAACACCCATCACGCTTTACAGCGCAAAAAGGCTGGTGATTAAAAAATCACCAGCCGTCAGCCTAATTAGATTAGGCTGCGTTCTTGCAATTGAACTTATTTAAGTTCAACAGAAGCGCCTGCTTCTTCAAGAGATTTTTTCAGAGCTTCAGCTTCGTCTTTGCTCGCGCCTTCTTTGATGGTCGCTGGAGCAGACTCTACCATATCTTTAGCTTCTTTCAGGCCAAGACCGGTTGCGCCACGAACTGCTTTGATAACTGCAACTTTGTTACCGCCAACAGCTGACAGTACAACGTCGAATTCAGTTTTTTCTTCAGCAGCTTCAGCTGGGCCCGCAGCAACAGCAACAGCTGCAGCAGCAGAAACGCCGAATTTTTCTTCCATCATAGTAATCAGTTCAACAACGTCCATTACAGACATTTCTGCAACTGCATCAAGGATTTGGTCTTTAGTGATAGACATAACAAGTGTTCCTAAAATTCAGAAATAGTTTATACGTTAAAAAGCAACGAAGGAAAGGGCTTATGCAGCTTCTTTCTGATCGCGCAGAGCAGCCAGAGTACGAACCAATTTGCCGGCAGCGGCTTCTTTCATGGTTGACATCAGGCGTGCGATTGCTTCATCGTAAGTTGGGAGAGTTGCCAGACGATCGATATCTTTCGCTTGGATTAACTCACCTTCAAAGGCCGCAGCTTTAATCTCAAATGCTGGATTCGCTTTCGCGAACTCTTTGAACAGACGAGCGCCAGCGCCCGGGTGTTCGTTAGAGAAAGCAATTAAGGTTGGACCGACAAACACGTCTTTCAGTACATCGTAAGAAGTACCTTCAACAGCACGACGGATCAGTGTGTTACGAACAACACGGATATAAACGCCTGCTTCGCGACCTGCTTTACGCAGTTCAGTCATTTTTGCTACAGTTACGCCGCGTGAATCAGCAACAACTGCAGAAAGCGCGCCTTTGGCTACTTCGCTGACTTCAGCAACAATCGCTTGTTTGTCTTGAAGATTTAGTGCCATTAGCTTCTTGCTCCTGGATTAACCGGGAAAACCCGGGACTCACATCACTCAAACACAACATTATGTAAGAGCGCTAAAACACGGTGAGCAGAATAGAATCCAGAATTAAATTCTAGGTATCTCTGTCACCGTCTACGCAGGTAAATTAAGTAGCTATTATAACTAATAAACCACACCTGCGGTCTTGGACGGGGTCTGGAAAGGCCAGACTCCATACCGAAATTCGTGGTTTGTTGGATACATTTTGTGTACCCAACAAACTCAAGGCGTCAAATTTTATACAAATTTGACGCAAAGGTAAAGCCTAATTACCAATTAGCCGAAGCTATGGCAATTAAACTGTCGCTGACAAACCAGCTTGGTCAACAGCAACACCTGCACCCATAGTGGTGGACAGGCTAACTTTCTTGATGAAAACACCTTTAGCAGAAGCTGGTTTTGCTTTTTTCAGCGCGATCAGCAGTGCTTCTAAGTTTTCTTTCAGTTTGTTAGCGTCGAAATCAACTTTACCGATAGTGGTGTGGATGATTCCGTTTTTGTCATTACGGTAACGAACCTGACCTGCTTTAGCATTGTTAACTGCTTCAGCAACGTTTGGAGTTACAGTACCAACTTTCGGGTTTGGCATCAGACCACGTGGGCCTAAAACTTGACCTAATTGGCCAACAACGCGCATTGCATCTGGAGAAGCAATAACAACGTCAAAGTCCATTTCACCAGCTTTGATTTTATCAGCCAGATCTTCCATACCTACCAGTTCAGCACCTGCAGCTTTAGCAGCTTCAGCGTTTGCGCCTTGTGCGAACACAGCAACGCGAACTGAACGGCCAGTACCGTGTGGCAGCACAGTTGCACCGCGAACGTTTTGGTCAGATTTACGAGCATCGATGCCCAGGTTGATAGCTACGTCAACGCTTTCTACGAATTTAGCAGTTGCTAATTCTTTCAGCAGTGCAACGGCTTCATTGATGTCATACTGTTTAGTTGCATCAACTTTTTCACGGATATTGCGCATGCGCTTAGTCAGTTTAGCCATTGTCTTAGTCCTCCACTACCAGGCCCATGGAACGAGCAGTACCTTCAATTGAACGCATCATTGCGTCAACATCAGCACCAGTCATGTCCGCAGCTTTAGTTTCAGCGATTTCGCGAATCTGAGCAGAGGTCACTTTACCAACTTTGTCTTTGTTCGGCTTACCTGAACCAGACTTAACGCCAGCTGCTTTTTTCAGCAGAACTGCTGCAGGTGGAGTTTTGGTAACGAAAGTGAAAGAACGGTCTGCGTAAACAGTAATAACAACAGGAATTGGTAAACCTTTTTCCAGGCTGTCTGTTTTTGCGTTGAACGCTTTACAGAATTCCATGATGTTAACACCTTGTTGACCCAGTGCTGGACCAACCGGTGGACTTGGGTTCGCCATACCAGCTGCAACTTGCAGCTTAACGTAGGCTTGAACTTTCTTAGCCATGATATTTCCTCTAGATGGGTGATAGCGCCTTACGGTTTGCAAGGCTCCCCGTTACATTAAACATGCCCCGCACATTAATTTGCGCCGAACATAAAAACAAAAGGCGCGAAATTGTAGTCAAATTTCACGCCTTTTGCAAGTCAGTTTTGTCGTTTAGATTAGGCTTTTTCTACCTGACCAAAATCCAATTCGACTGGAGTTGCACGACCGAAGATAGAAACAGAGACTTTCAAGCGGCTCTTTTCATAATCAATTTCTTCAACCACACCGTTAAAGTCAGCAAACGGACCTTCGCTAACACGAACCATTTCACCCGGTTCAAACAGTGTTTTCGGACGTGGTTTATCACCAACTTGTTGTAAGCGGTTCATGATAGCATCAACTTCTTTATCGCTAATTGGCGCTGGACGATCTGACGTCCCGCCAATGAACCCCATTACACGCGGTACACTACGCACTAAGTGCCAAGAGTCATCATTCATGACCATTTGGACTAAGACATAGCCTGGGAAGAATTTACGTTCACTCTTACGGCGCTGACCGCTACGGATTTCAACAACTTCTTCTGTTGGAACCATAACTTCGCCAAAAGAATCTTCCATAGCATGTAATTTGATATGTTCACGTAAAGATTGTGCTACGCGACCTTCAAAACCAGAGAATGCCTGAATGACATACCAGCGCTTTTTAGGTGAATCGGACATTTAGAATAACCTCAGGCTTGTAATAAATGAAACTAAACGCACCAGGATACCATCTAGTCCCCACAGTATTAATGACATTACAGCCGTTACTGCAGCAACAATTAAAGTAGTTTGTAATGTTTCCTGGCGAGTAGGCCAAATGACTTTTCTCATCTCGACGCGGGCTTCGCGTGCAAACGCCAGTGTTGCTTTACCTTTTGTGGTCCATAAAGCGACAGCACCTGCAATAGCGACAACAGCCACAACTGCAAAAGCACGCAGCGCGAGATTATATTGACGGAAGTAATAATTACCAACAATAGCAATTATTAATAAGGCACAGACAATGATCCACTTGAAGATGTCTGCACTGCGTCCACTTCCTTGAGCTTCGCTATTCGCACTCATAATTCAACCTGTTACCATGAAGTATGTACAAAGCTTGCTTGTTTACAAAGGTAAGCCAACCAAGCCAAACCAATAGAATATGCCAACATATCCCTCAATTACTACAAACTAAGCCTGCAAAAATTTGATAGGGATATCAATAGCATCACCTGCGATCTAAAAAGTAATTAGCCTTGTTAATGGAGGTAATTAGCGTTATTCGTTCTGCAAAAATAACAAGTTGCAGTAACATTTTATTTCGCAAGTACTACGTGTACGTCAGTACTATCACTTTACAAGTGCTACCCATTTCACAAGTGCTATTCCATTTTGCAGGAATTTCAGCATGCCCAGTAAATTTTTTAACTACACCAATCAAGAAAGTGACTTTCTTTTTGTGGCAGCAGTAAAATATACCATATCTTCCGAGCAAAACCTTAATAAATCTCATATAACTGCGCAAAGTAGCCCGCACAGTTATCAATTCGTTGTTTCAGAGCCTATCTCACCAATAATTATACAAATGATTGATGAGATAGGTTCTTAATTTTGCAACGTCTGAATTTTGCAACGTATAAAAAGGACGTCTATTAGACGCCCTTTTTTACTAAGTGGTTCTTTCTTATTCAGAAAGAGCGGTATTATGCAATAATTTTTGCAACAACACCCGCACCTACAGTACGGCCACCTTCACGGATTGCGAAACGTAAACCGTCGTCCATCGCGATTGGGTGGATCAGGGTAACGATCATGTTGATGTTATCACCTGGCATTACCATCTCTACGCCTTCTGGCAGTTCGATAGTACCTGTTACGTCAGTTGTACGGAAGTAGAACTGTGGACGGTAACCTTTGAAGAATGGAGTATGACGACCACCTTCATCTTTGCTCAGAATATAAACTTCTGATTCAAATTTAGTGTGTGGCTTGATTGAACCTGGTTTCGCCAGTACTTGACCACGTTGAATTTCTTCACGCTTAGTACCACGCAGCAGAACACCAACGTTCTCACCTGCACGACCTTCGTCTAACAGTTTACGGAACATTTCAACGCCAGTACAAGTTGTTTTAACCGTGTCTTGAATACCAACGATTTCAACTTCTTCACCAACTTTGATGATACCACGCTCAACACGGCCTGTTACTACTGTACCACGACCTGAGATTGAGAATACGTCTTCGATTGGCAGCAGGAATGGCTTGTCAATTGCACGCTCTGGTTCTGGAATGTAAGTATCCAGGTGGCCTGCTAATTCAACAATTTTCGCTTCCCACTCTGGGTTGCCTTCCAGCGCTTTCAGAGCTGAACCACGAACAACTGGTGTGTCGTCGCCTGGGAAATCGTATTGAGACAGAAGTTCACGAACTTCCATTTCGACTAATTCTAACAGCTCTTCGTCGTCTACCATGTCACATTTGTTCAGGAAAACGATGATGTAAGGAACACCAACCTGACGACCTAACAGGATGTGCTCACGAGTTTGTGGCATTGGGCCATCTGTCGCAGCAACAACCAGAATTGCACCGTCCATCTGAGCAGCACCAGTGATCATGTTTTTAACATAGTCGGCGTGTCCTGGGCAGTCTACGTGTGCGTAGTGGCGAGTTGGAGTATCGTATTCTACGTGTGAAGTAGAGATGGTGATACCACGCGCTTTTTCTTCTGGTGCGTTATCGATTTGGTCGAATGCGCGAGCAGAACCGCCGTAAGTTTTAGCCAGAACAGTAGTGATAGCTGCTGTCAGAGTAGTTTTACCGTGGTCAACGTGGCCGATAGTACCAACGTTAACGTGCGGTTTTGAACGTTCAAATTTTTCTTTAGACACGACTCTATTCCTTATGGAGTTCCCTCTTCACGATAAAGAAGGAACTTAAATTAAAGTAGTTAACCGATAAAAATCGATTATTTAGCGTTACGAGCTTCGATTACAGCTTGTGCAACGTTGTTTGGTGCTTCATTGTACTTCAGGAACTCCATAGAGTATGAAGCACGACCTTGTGTCTGAGAACGCAGGTCAGTAGCATAACCGAACATTTCTGACAATGGTACTTGTGCACGAACGACTTTACCAGTAGGCAGGTCATCCATACCTTCAATCATACCACGACGACGGTTCAGGTCACCAATAACATCACCCATGTAGTCTTCTGGTGTTTCCACTTCAACTTTCATGATTGGCTCAAGCAGAACTGGTTTAGCTTTTTTGAAGCCATCTTTAAACGCGATTGAAGCCGCAAGTTTAAACGCCAATTCAGAGGAGTCAACATCATGGTAAGAACCGAAATGTAAACGAACACCCATGTTAACAACCGGGTAACCAGCTAATGGGCCAGATTTCAGCTGCTCTTGGATACCTTTGTCAACGGCAGGGATGTATTCAGTAGGAATTACACCACCTTTGATGTCGTTGGCAAATTCGTAATCCATTGGAACACCGTCTTTATCGTTTTTGTCCAGAGGGAACATATCGATAACGACATGACCGTACTGACCACGACCACCAGACTGTTTCGCGTGTTTACCTTCGATATCAGTCACTTTCATAGTGATTGCTTCACGGTAAGCAACTTGAGGTTTACCAACGTTCGCTTCAACTTTAAATTCACGACGCATACGGTCAACCAGAACGTCTAAGTGCAGCTCACCCATACCAGCGATGATAGTCTGATTAGTCTCTTCATCACTTGATACGCGGAATGATGGGTCTTCTTGAGCCAAACGGCCTAATGCGATACCCATTTTTTCTTGGTCAGCTTTAGTTTTCGGTTCGATTGCAACAGAGATTACTGGCTCTGGGAATTCCATACGCTCCAGGATGATTGGTGCATCAACTGCACATAAAGTATCACCTGTAGTTACGTCTTTCAGACCGATAGCAGCCGCGATGTCACCAGCGCGAACTTCTTTAATCTCTTCACGTTTGTTAGCGTGCATCTGTACGATACGGCCAAAACGCTCTTTCTTCGCTTTAACTGCGTTCAGTACTGTGTCACCTGAGTTAACAACACCAGAGTAAACACGGAAGAACGTCAAGTTACCAACGAATGGGTCGGTTGCAATTTTAAATGCTAATGATGAGAATGGCTCATCATCACTTGCGTGACGCTCTGCAGGAGTGTCTTTACCATCGTCCAGAATACCATTAATTGCAGGTACATCTGTTGGCGCAGGTAAGTAATCAACAACTGCATCCAGCATCGCCTGAACACCTTTGTTCTTAAATGCAGAACCACAGGTAACCAGGATAATTTCGCTTGCAAGAACACGTTGACGTAATGCAGCTTTAATTTCTGCTTCAGTCAGTTCTTCACCGCCCAGATATTTTTCCATCAGTTCTTCTGATGCTTCTGCTGCGGTTTCGATCAGGTTGTTGTGCCACTCTTCAGCAGCTTCTTGCATGTTCGCAGGGATATCTTCGTATTCGAAGGTAACGCCCTGGTCTTCATCACTCCACTTGATTGCTTTCATTTTCAGCAAGTCAACAACACCAGTGAACGACTCTTCTGCGCCGACTGGTAATTGCAGTGGAACTGCGTTAGCAGCTAAACGTGATTTTAATTGCTCAACAACACGTAAGAAGTTCGCACCCATACGGTCCATTTTGTTAACGAACGCGATACGTGGAACTTTATATTTGTTAGCCTGACGCCATACAGTTTCAGACTGTGGCTGAACACCACCAACTGCACAGTAAACCATTACTGCGCCATCAAGAACACGCATAGAACGTTCTACTTCGATAGTGAAGTCAACGTGTCCCGGGGTGTCGATGATGTTGATACGGTGTGGCTCATACTGTTTTGCCATACCAGACCAGAATGCAGTAGTCGCAGCAGATGTGATAGTAATACCACGCTCTTGCTCCTGCTCCATCCAGTCCATTGTTGCAGAACCTTCGTGAGTTTCACCAATTTTATGGTTTACACCAGTATAGAACAGAATACGTTCAGAAGTTGTGGTTTTACCGGCGTCGATGTGTGCACTGATACCGATATTACGATAACGTGCTATGGGCGTTTGACGGGCCATTTTTTCCTCTCTCGTGGGCGTTCAATGCTTCATATAAAGGGTAGCAAATGGCTACCCTGAGATACATCACTAATGTGGGTAAGAAACTTACCAACGGTAGTGTGCGAACGCCTTGTTAGCTTCTGCCATACGGTGAACGTCTTCACGTTTCTTAACAGCGGAACCTTTGTTCTCAGCAGCGTCTGATAATTCATTTGCCAGGCGAAGCGCCATAGATTTATCACCGCGTTTACGAGCAGCATCAACGATCCAACGCATTGCCAGGGCATTACGACGAACCGGGCGAACTTCAACTGGAACTTGGTAAGTTGAACCACCAACACGGCGGGATTTAACTTCCACAGTCGGACGCACGTTATCTAGTGCTAATTCGAATGCATCAAGTTCAGTTTTACCAGAACGCTGAGCAAGGGTTTCAAGTGCGTTATATACGATTGCTTCAGCAGTAGATTTTTTCCCGTCTACCATCAGGATATTTACAAATTTGGCCAGTAATTCTGATCCGAACTTAGGATCTGGAAGAATTTTACGTTGACCTATTACGCGACGACGTGGCATGGATATGACTCCGTTGTTAATTCAGGTTTGTCCAAAACTCTACGAGAGTATTTTGACATTAAGATTAAAATGTTTGGCCTTACTTAACGGAAATCCATTAAGCCTTAGGTTTTTTCGCGCCGTATTTAGAACGAGCTTGCTTACGGTCTTTAACACCAGAACAGTCCAGTGCGCCGCGAACGGTGTGATAACGCACACCTGGTAAGTCTTTAACACGACCACCACGGATAAGGATAACGGAGTGCTCCTGCAAGTTGTGGCCTTCACCACCGATGTAGGAAGAAACTTCGAAACCGTTAGTTAAACGAACACGGCATACTTTACGTAATGCTGAGTTTGGTTTCTTAGGAGTGGTAGTATATACACGAGTACATACGCCACGTTTTTGCGGGCAAGCTTCCAGTGCTGGAACGTTGCTTTTAACAACTTTCGAGCTACGAGATTTGCGTACCAGCTGATTAATAGTTGCCATTATTAAAAAAGCTCCTGGTTTTATTGCTTCGTAAACACGGATTTTGACCCCGTTCGCCAACATGACGATACACGAGGACGCGAAATTTTATTGCTGACTGGCTCAGGTGTCAAGAAATATACAACTTTTAGTGCCTTTATATGGCAAAATGTTGTTTTTGGACTTCTGTTAGCTTCACAAAACCTTGATATGTGATTACAGAAACTGCGGTTGATAGGGTATTTTGCAACCCACGAGCATTGATGTCTACATCCAAAGCGTACAACTGCGCCCCTGTTTTTTGTAGTGCAACAAGATAAGGCGACTGTGCGACTGCCGCAACCACGCCATCTTGCATCAGTAAAACGACATCTTCAGCCGTAATAAAGCCTACCATTGTAGAAAAATCACATTTAAACGGAGATGTTGCTAATGTATACAGCATAGAAAAGATCCTACTATAGATCAAAAAACAACCCAAGCTCAAAATTCACACAATGGATTAAAAATTAAGCACCACATCACATTCCGCTATTTTAGCGCTTACCTCTTTCTTGCTAAGAATTGTTGGTGTTAAAACCCATTCACAATGCTCTCCCAGCCCCCGTTCTTGTAGCGAAGAGCCGCAGAGATAAACTTTTTCAATGTCATATAACGGCAATATTTTAAATGTTACGATGTAATCTCGAGCAAGCACTTCAGCGGGATGTTGGTTTGCTAGAAGCTGATAAACGCCATCAGAGAGAAAAAACACCTGAATGTCTTCTGCCAGTGCTGAAGTTGCTAATAATGCATCTAACCCTTCTCGGCCACTGGCATTTCCATGGGGCATGGTTGTAAAGACAAAAGCTATTTTTTTCACACGGTACCTTGTATTGAGCTGTTCTTAGAATTGAATTGTCCGGTCTGTGGTTATCATCGCTTCCGCAAGGCTTCCTAACCCACTCATGATAAAGCCCTCAGCAAGGTTAGCCGTTGGAAGTGATAAACTTTGCGCTTGTTCTTGGTCAATAACCCCCCGACGCAATGCGGCAGAAACACAGATATGCATTTCGCACCCAGATTGTTTTGCCAGTTCCTGCCAAGCTGAAACTAAATTAAATTCATCTGTTGCCGGTGACGTAAGCTGGTTCGCATTAAAAACCCCTTCACGATAAAAAAAGAGTGTTTTCAATATATGCCCTTCTTCAAGAAGGGCTTTTGCAAATTGATACGCACTCGCTGCTTGTTGTGTACCATAAGCAGGGCCTGTCACAACTAAGCAGTAGGTTAACGAATTTGTATTACTCATTCACCGCTCTTGAATTGACGAATGTATAAATAAACGGTGTGTTTAGAAATGTTCAAACGGTCAGCAACTTGGTTAATGGCATCTTTAATATCGAAAATACCTTTTTCATATAGGTTAAGAACTACTTGCTTGTTTTTCGCATTATTTGAGACATTACGATCACCGCCAACTTCTTCAATTGTGTACTCCAATGTTTGTGCGACAAGGTCATCAACTGAAGAGGCAAAGTTTACATCTGAAGTAACTTCTTGCTTAGTTTCTGGAACAAACGATTGAATAATTTCAGAGAACGGCACATCTAAGTTCATATTGATACATAACAAGCCAATCACACGTTGCTTACGGTTACGAATAGCAATAGTAACGGATTTCATTAAATCACCGCTTTTCGCTTTCGTAAAATAAGCCTTCGAGACATTCGATTCTTCGTCTGCCATATCATGCAGCATTCTCAACGCTAGGTCTGTAATCGGTGAGCCGATTTTACGCCCAGTGTGCTGGCCATTTGCGATTCTGACTGCAGAGCAGTTTAGGTCCTCTAAAGAGTGAAGAACAATTTCACAGTGCCCACCGATTAGCATTGCCAGACCATCCACCGCAGCTTCATACGATTTTAAAATCTCATGGTCTGTCTCAGAAAAAGGTTGGTTATCCAATATGTTAATATCGCTGAGGTCGTGTGATTGTATAGAATCAGACATTTCAACATCATCCTTCTAATGTAAAAACTCATCCTGTTGACTAAAAAGGCGTTCATTATTCGACTATTTGGCCTTCATTACTTTGTTTGTAGCCAACAATTGTGATGATAAAAAATAAAATAGAGTCTTCTGAAGTTAAAACTCCACGGCGTTGCCGTCAAGCGAATGAATGCAAGACAGTCTGTTTTATCACAAGTTTTAAACAATTTGAGAGTTTTTTTGATGAGAAATATAAAAAAGCCCAAGGCATGAATGCATTGGGCATCAAAATACACTTAGCTAATGCTTAGTGAGGACTTATTTAGCAGCAGGCTTGATGTCTAATAACTCAACATCAAAGACTAATGTTGAATTTGCTGGGATACCCGGCACGCCATTTTCGCCGTAAGCTAATTCAGCTGGGATAACCAACTGCATTTTGCCGCCTTTTTTCAGGTTAACTAAACCTTCAGTCCAGCCTTTAATAACTGAATTTAATGGAATTGTCAGTGGCTCATTACGTGAATATGAGCTGTCGAATTCAGTACCGTCAATCAAAGAACCTTTGTAGTGAACTACAACGGTTTCATCTGCTTTAGGTTTCGCCCCTGTACCGTCTTTTTCAATTTTGTACAGTAAGCCTGATTTAGTTTTAACAACGCCTTTTTCTTTCGCGTATTTTTCGCGGTACTCAGCGCCTTTTTTCTCATTATTGGCTGATTCTTCTTTCATTTTTTTGTCGGCAGCTTCTTTGACTTGACCTTCAAACTGACGCAATGTTTCTTCAACTTCTGCATCGGTCATTTTGCTTTTGCCGTTAAATGCATCTTGGACACCAGCGAGTAATTGAGCCTTATCCAAATTAATACCAATTGTTTTTTGTTCTTCTAAAGAATTCTGCATGTAGCGGCCTAAAGACGCACCCAGTGCATACGCATTACGCTCTTCTGCGTTTTTGAATGCGCTGCTTTGTGCTTTGGCTTCCGCTGCCATCACTTGCGGAGCAGCAAAAGTAAATGCTAGCGTAGTTGCTAAAAGGCTTGCCTTAAACAGTGATTTCATCCTAGTCTCCGATAACTTTTATTCGATTATATTCGAATAGCGAACTATTCGTTTTATGGGTAGGGCTCTTTAAGTTTAGACCCCGTTACCCCATTGAGTATTAAAAAAATATAATAACTACTGAGACCACATTAACAAAAAGTCGTTTCGTCGCCTATATCTTTAACTAAAACTTATCTATTGATTTGTAATGTTCAGTTATTATGATGGTTTAATTACGATATAAACGCTTAAGGAGAGTCGAATATGGACTCATCTGATACATTTGAACAACGCTTAGAACTTTTAGAAAGTAAAGTTGCCTTTCAAGAACTGGCGATTGAACAACTAAACCAGGTTATTACTGACCAACAAATGCAAATGAGCCGTCTGCAGGAACATTTACGCATTGTAGCTGAAAGGCTGAAATCATCCCAAGATTCTCACTTAGCAAGGCCTGAAGAAGAAACGCCGCCACCACATTATTAATTTAAAATGCGAACCTATTGATTTTAAATGAAAAAAAGGAAGCTTTCGCTTCCTTTTTTTTACAAACACTAATACGAGGTATTAGTGGCAGCCGCAGCCGCCTTGTTTGTGACCGTGTCCGTGACCTTCACCGCCACCGCAGCAACCGCCTTCTGAACCGTGGTTATGACCGCCACAGCAACCACCTTCATGGTCGTGGTCATGGTCGTGACCACCTGCACCATGGACGTGGCCATGTGCGATTTCTTCTTCTGTTGCTTCACGGATAGCCATGATTTCAACATTAAATTTCAGGTTTTGACCTGCTAACATGTGGTTACCGTCAACGATAACTTCATCACCTTCGATACCTGTAATTTCAACAGGAACTGGACCCATGTCAGTGTCAGCTAAGAAACGCATGCCGACTTCTAGCTCATCAACGCCCATAAATACATCTTTAGGAACACGTTGAACTAAGTTGTCATCGTATTGGCCATATGCATCGTCTGAAGCGACTTCAACATCGAAGTTTTCGCCGACAGAGCGACCTTCTAATGCTTTTTCTAAACCTGAAATTAAAGACCCACGACCATGCAAATAGTCCATTGGCGCGCTTGCTGGCGACTCATCAACTAAAACACCGTCTTCTGTTCTTACTTGATAAGCCAAGCTGACCACCAAGTCTTTTGCTACTTTCATGACATCTCCTACTACCCGTAAGGGAAAAATTTTTGCCAATTGTACCGAAAAACTATAGTGATGTATTGAGAATTGACAAATTTCTATTATTCAGGTGTAAAAATTCCAATAACCTGCTCTTTTTGCCTAACATGTCCCGTTGCTTCATCCCCTGCTTGGCGTTGCTGATCGCCACAATTGACACACTCGACAACATCAATTTTATCTTCACGCCACATCATTAATGTGTCTTGTGACTTGCACTTAGGGCACGTCGCCCCGGCAATAAAGCGTTTACGTGTTGAAGCCATTTCTAACCCTTATTGTTCATTATTCCAGCTATGAGGCTGCCGATGTTCTCTTTGCATTTCTTTCTCAAAGAGTTCATTAAGTTCACGACGTGCCTCTTTAATGCGTGAAATTTGCCCGCTGTCACTATTTTCATTCTCTGGGTAAATATCTCTAAGCATTTTCATGTCTAAACGGCGAAAATGCTGCTTCGCGCGATAAGCTTTATGAGGATGCATCCCTGTGCTAACAAGCGCTTTGCTTCCTAATTCAAGTGCGCTCGAGAATGTTTCACGGCTAAAATCAGTCACTCCACTTTGTAATAGCTCATGGGCCTCAAGGCGACCTTTAGCACGTGCAATAATATGTAAGTTAGGGAAATTTTCTTGGCAAATTTGCACAATTTCCATCACTTCTTCAGGCACATCACTGGTGATGACGATAGATTTTGCTTTATCGGCTCCTGCTGAGCGCAATAATTGCAGTTCACGTGCATCACCGTAATAGACCGTATAGCCGTAGCGGCGCATGGTACTAATCGCTGTAACATCTTGTTCTAGTACTGTAATTTTAACCTTATTCGCCATTAATAAGCGGCCAACCACCTGCCCCATGCGACCAAAACCGACCAAAATAACATGTGGGTCATTGTCTTCTACAAACGGTTTTTCACTCGAGGCTGGTTGTTGATTATAACGGTAGTTTAAATAGGCATCTATCAACTGCATCACAAGTGGAGTAGTCATCATCGAAAGTGTGACAACTACCAGTAATAAGTCCATCTGCCGTTCATTTATCACACTTGCACCAAAAGCAGTTGCATAGATCACAAAAGCAAATTCACCACCTTGGCTAAGCACCCCGGAAAATTGAGCTCTTGCTCCATTTCGAAGCCTAGCGGCTAAACTCAGTCCGTAAAGCACTAACGCTTTAACTGCGACTAATACTGCAACAGCAATCAATACTTGTGGTAAATAGGCCCACAACACATCTAAATTCAATGACATACCTACTGAGATAAAAAATAGCCCCAGTAGCAGACCTTTAAACGGTTCGATATTAATTTCCAGCTCATGGCGGAACTCTGTTTCCGCTAACATGACCCCTGCCATAAAGGTTCCCAGAGCCATAGAAAACCCAAGGCTTTCCATAATGAGTGCGGAACCTAATACCACCAACAATGCTGCAGCCGTAAAAATTTCATGAACGCCAGATTTAGCGGCAAGCCTGAACATCGGCCGTAATAAATAGCGGCCAACTACCCATAAACCTGCGAACGCCACTATCTTCAAACCAATCTTTTGCCAATCACTGGTTGCTGAGTCCCCAGCTAGCAATGGGATCAGCGCCATAATCGGGATAACTGCCATATCTTGGAATAACAAAACAGAAAAACCAAGTTGCCCGCTTTCTTTGTTGGACATCCCTTTTTCGTTCATCAACTGAAGTGCCATTGCCGTTGATGACATCGCCATTCCTAATCCACCAACAATGGCAGCTTGCCAAGAAAATTTGGCTAAAAACAACAGTGACGCCATGATAGCCGCAGTGACAACCACTTGAAGCGTACCTACACCGAAAATCGAGCGCCTAAGCTCCCATAATTTAGAAGGTTTTAGCTCTAACCCGATGAGAAACATCAGGAACACCACTCCCATTTCGGAGAAGTGCAAAATATCATCAACATTACGAATAAAGCCAAAAACAAATGGCCCAATCATGATCCCGGCAAGCAAATACCCCAGTACAGCACCTAAGCGGATTTTTTGTGCAATAGGTACCATGACTACCCCTGCGCAGAGGAAGATGATAACGGATTCAAATAGCCCTAGTTCTGACATTAGGATAACCCTCCCGCACCTAGCGGCTGTTGCATCCATTGGCGGTAGTCATCGATAATCTGTTCAAATCGTTCTTTAGGCTGCCGACGTGCTGCATAAATAATGGTTGGTTCCAGCCACTGCATATCACACATTAATGCGGTCAATTCAAATGGGCGAAGTATTTCTGTAAGTGGATAATGGTTATATCCATCATATTGATAAGCGTGAACAGGCTCGCCTGTGGTAATCACAGAACGCCAGTATTTGCCTTTTAATTTTTGGTACCCTACATCGGTCGCAAAACGGCGGGTTAACACGCGGTCAAACCACTCTTTCAGCAACGCAGGGCAACTATATGTATAGAGAGGATGTTGAAAAACAATGATATCGTGCTGGCACAGTAATTTTTGTTCCGCAGTTACATCAATAAAATAATCTGGATAAATTGCGTATAAATCGTGTACAGTCACATGGTCAAAATCACGCACTGCCTCCAATAACGCCTTATTAGCCATCGATTCGTCGGGGTCCGGGTGAGCGTAGACCACCAGCACTTTCGGTGTATTTGACATCTTTCCCTCCTCAAAGGCGTGTCAGACGGAACATTTTCCGTTACCATGCAGCCTGCTATACTCGTCATACTTCACGTTGCTGTGTTGTTGGCTACGCGCATTCGCACTAGTCACCTACTTAATTAGGCTCCTAGCGACTCATGTGCTTGTCGCCTAACAGCACCGTAAATTATTTAGAGTATATACGTTGATAATCTAACATATTTTTAATAGACGGTTGCTATGATTGTTTTCTCTTCACTCCAAATTCGCCGAGGTGTTCGTGTCCTACTGGACAATGCCACTGCGACTATTAACCCCGGCCAAAAAGTTGGTTTAGTGGGTAAAAACGGCTGCGGTAAATCGACGCTTCTTGCGTTATTAAAAGGCGAATTACAAGCTGAAGCAGGTTCTGCAACCTTTCCAAGCAATTGGTCCATGGCATGGGTGAACCAAGAAACCCCTGCGCTTGATGTGCCCGCTCTTGAGTATGTGATTGATGGTGATCGCGAGTTCCGAGCCTTAGAACAAAAACTTCAACAAGCCAATGAAAAAAATGACGGCCATGCCATTGCTGTGGTTCATGGGCAACTTGATGCCATTGATGCATGGACTATCCGTTCTCGCGCATCCAGTTTGCTACATGGTTTAGGTTTCAGCCAAGCACAGCTAGACTCCCCTGTAAAATCATTTTCCGGTGGATGGCGAATGCGTTTGAACTTGGCGCAGGCTTTGTTATGCCGCTCAGATTTGTTGCTGCTCGATGAGCCGACCAACCACCTTGATTTAGATGCAGTAATTTGGTTAGAAAAATGGTTGAAAAGCTACCAAGGCACCCTGATTTTGATTTCCCATGATAGGGATTTCCTCGACCCGATTATTGATAAAGTCTTGCATATCGAACAAGAAACGATGTTTGAATACACGGGTAACTACTCTTCATTTGAACGTCAGCGCGCAACAAAACTGGCTCAGCAGCAAGCACTATATGAAAGCCAGCAGGCTAAAGCTGCACATTTGCAAAGTTATATTGACCGTTTTAGAGTGCAAGCCACCAAAGCTAAACAAGCACAAAGCCGTATTAAGATGCTTGAAAGAATGGAAATGGTCGCTCCGGCTCATGTGGATAACCCATTCCATTTTTCATTCCGTAAACCAGAAAGCTTACCGAATCCATTATTAAAAATGGAAAAAGTCAGCGCAGGCTATGGTGAAAAAGTCATCTTACAATCCATCAAGCTGAACTTAGTACCAGGCTCACGTATTGGATTATTAGGCCGAAATGGTGCAGGTAAATCCACATTAATTAAGATGTTAGCGGGCGATTTGCCACCGTTACAGGGGGAAATTTCCCTCGCCAAAGGTATCAAACTTGGTTATTTCGCCCAGCACCAATTAGAATATTTACACCCTGAAGAGTCACCTTTGCAGCATCTTGCCCGCCTTGCACCAGAGCAAACTGAGCAGCAGTTACGTGACTATTTAGGTGGTTTTGGCTTCAAAGGCGACCAAGTGACTGACCCAAGCGGTCTTTTCTCTGGTGGGGAAAAAGCGCGCTTAGTTCTCGCATTAATCGTCTGGCAACGCCCTAATTTACTGCTGCTCGATGAACCAACCAACCACTTGGACTTAGATATGCGACAAGCGCTTACTGAAGCCTTAATGGCCTTCGAAGGTGCTTTAGTTGTCGTTTCCCATGATAGGCATTTACTGCGCACCACTACCGATGAACTGTATTTGGTCCACGGCGGTTCTGTAGAGCAGTTTGATGGTGATTTAGAAGATTACCAACAATGGCTGGCAGAGCAAAATAAGCTCGAATTACAGCAAGCGCGTGATCAACAAGAAAAAGACAAGCCAGCAGCCGCTGCAACGGTGACGGCACAAGATAGAAAAGACCAAAAACGTCGTGAAGCGGAGTTCCGCCAACTGACTCAACCGATCCGCAAAAAAATCACGGAATTGGAAAAGCAAATGGATAAGCACTCGAATGCCCTAAATGAGCTAGAAGCAAAACTTTCTGATGCCACCATTTACGAACAAGATAAAAAAGCCGAATTGACGGAATGTTTGAAAAAACAAACTGAACACAAAGCGGCTCTTGAAGATGTGGAAATGGAGTGGATGGAACTGCAAGAGCAGTTAGAAACCATGACCAGTGAATTTGAATTAAATTAATTCGTTATAAAACATCACAATCCATTAAAATCACGAAAAGCTATCTTTTGATAGCTTTTCGTTTTTATCATTACTGAATCTTATTCTTTCACACACATCACATAATACTGGCCATCAATAATTTCAGTACCTTCGGTTTCATGTTCAAAACCCGGAAATTCGCTATCCCACGCTTGAAGACTATGCAAATAGCCGATATGCGGGCTATTTTTATCGCCAAAACTTTCACCTGATAACAACATAGGAATACCCGGTGGATAGGGAATAATCGAGTTAGCGGCAATACGTCCGGCTAGTTTATCTAAAGGAATCGCCTCAACGCGGTTAGCAACAATTTCTTGATAGGCATCGCGTGGGCTCATCATCACGGCGGGGAGTTGCTCATAAGCCTGATTTAACTGGCCACCTGGGTTATTTTTTTGTAGATACACAAACATTTTATTGCCTAAATCACGTAGCCCCATCTCGCCATAGATCTCAGGAGACGCTTCAACCACTTCAGGTAATACTTTTTTCAGTGCCGTATTGTTGTCATAATGGCGCTTAAACGACAGCAACGCATTGACCAGGGTTCCCCATTTTCCTTTTGTGATCCCCATAGAAAACAAGAACATAATTTGGAAATCAGTCGTGCGGGTTGGTACAATACCATAGTGGTTTAACCATGCCGTGACTAACGCGGCTGGGACGCCGCTATCCAGTAATTTACCGTCATCTCCCATTCCCGGCGACAAAATACTCACCTTAATCGGGTCAAGCATCGCCCAATTTTCAGGGATATCTTTAAAACCATGCCATTTATCTTCAGGGTTCATCACCCAGCAGCTTTGCTCTTTCATCAACAGCTCAACAGGCGCATCTTCAAAAGCATAGCGCTTACCTGTTGCTGGGTCTTTCACCATTTCTTGATTCCATGGTTTGAAAAACCACTCATCGTCATTGATAAATTCTTTGTATAGGTAGCCCAGTGATTGACGGAAGTCGATAGCTTCACGGATGACTTCATCAGTGAGTGAACGCCCACTATTACCGTCCATCATGTCTGCGGCAATATCATTTGAGGCACAAATTGCATATAGCGGCGAAGTAGTCGCATGCATATGATAGGCTTGGTTAAAACGATTAAAATCAATCGCATTACGGCCATTTCGAATGTGGATAAATGAAGCTTGTGAAAGTGCATTCAATAATTTGTGCGTAGAGTGAGTTGCAAAAACGGTGGGCTCATCGTCTTTTCTAGGGTCATCACGCATCGCAAAGTGGTCGCGATAGATAGGGTTAAAGCGTGCGTAGCCGTACCATGCCTCATCAAAATGGATTCTATCCAATGATTCATCCAGCAAATCCTGTACTTTACGTGCGTGATAGCACACGCCATCGTAAGTACAGTTGGTTACGACGCTATATGCAGGACGTTTGCCTATTTTATCCGAAGTTAATGGATTTTTAGCGATTTTTTCAGTAATCGCTTCGGGTGTCATTTCTTGAGGATAAATCGGGCCAATGATGCCATAACGATTACGGCTTGGTGTCATATAAACCGGTTTTGCCCCTGTTAAGATCAAACCTTGCTCAATAGATTTGTGGCAGTTACGGTCAATCACAACAACATCATTATCTGTCATACAAGCTTGCATAATCGTTCGGTTCGAACCCGATGTTCCCACAACCACGGAGTAAGATTGGTCAGCACCAAATATACGCGCAGCATTCCTTTCACACTCACCAAATGCGCCGGTATGGTCTAACAGTGAACCCACAGCAACCCGCTCAATACCGATATCCGTCCGAAATAAGTTTTCACCAAAGAAATCATGATAAATGCGACCTGCGGGAGTTTTGGTGAACCCAACACCACCTTGATGCCCCGGTGCTGCCCATGAATATTCATGTACATCACTGTATTTAATCAAGCTTTTCATCAAAGGGGGCAATAAATTGGCACGGTAACGGATGATCGCGGCAAGGACACGGCCTGCAATAAAATCTGCGGAGTCTTCTAAAATCCATGCAAATTCATCGACTTGTTCCATCATTTTGCGGTCGAATGCCGTCAAAGCTTCTTCACGATCACTTAATAAAAATACGGGGACATCTTCTTGCCTACGGTGAAGTTGGGTAATTAACTGATGTGCCTGAGTTTGTTCTTGCTTGTCTGACATATCACGGCCATATAACAAGCAGTCAATGCTGGTATTTGACCGAATGTATGCCATTCCATCTTCAAAATTACGAATGATCACGGTTTCTACGTGCTCATCGTTAAGTTCACTGGCGAGTCTTGCTACGGCATGGCTAATAACGGAGTCGTCATCGGTTAATTCCGTATAAACTATGAGTGCTCTCATCAATAACTCCCTTTTAACTTTTTAAAATCAAAATACTTATAATATTAGTCTTAACGTAAATAAGGTTTTATTGCAAAGTTATCGATGAGAATTCAAGCCGCCAACTATTCATCTAATTTATTAATTACTACTCTTGCATTCATAACCAACGACTTCGCTTTCGCTTCTCTTCGTTGTAATAACGCCATAAAGATCAAGTCTGTTAGCGTATTTTGTGCGGTTCTTGAAGAAATTGATGAACTACGCCATTCATCTTCCTCCGCGATACTTTCAAGAACATAATCAGCAAGTTGCCCCAAGGGGGAATCACAATCACGAGTAATCGCGATGACGCATGCCCCTTGCTTACGCGCAATATTCGCTGCTGTTAGCATGTCTTTACGTCTTCCTGTAAAAGAAATAACGATTTGTACATCATGAGTATTGAGAGTCAGCGCCGCAGCAATTTGCACATGGTGGTCTGACTCCACAAGTGTTGTGATACCAATTTTTTGTAATTTGTAACTGAGGTCTTTTGCTGTTAAACCTGACCCACCAATCCCGACAATCTGTACTCGCTGTGATTGGTCTATTCGCTCAACAATACGTTCAAACTGTTTGAAATCAATTAATTTTGTTGTTTCTGTAATGGAGTGATTTTTTTCCATTGCGAGTTTCTGAGCAACAACCATCAAGTTATCATCAGGCGCAATACGGTTATGTAGAGCGGAATGAGGCGCTCCATCTTTGAGTTGTTGGCGCCCAATAATCTCGCTAAGTGCAAGTTTCAAGGCAGGATACCCCTTTACACCAACTTTCTGACTAAACTTAACGATGGCTGATTGGCTAACATCTAAAATTTCCGCTAATTGCTGAGACGACAAATTTAGTACATTTTCGGGATTTTCAAGGATAAATTGGGCAATTTTGCGTTGGTTTTCCGCTAATCGCGGTAGTGAGTAGGTAATGATGTCCAATAATGTCATGGTGACCTCTAATAATAATTGTAATAGCCAGACCTATAGATAAAAAAATAATAATAAATTATTCCTCAATCAAGCCACTGATACCTGATGAATAATACTTATAATTCAAAGAGTCGTGACTTTAGCTTATAAAATTAATCACAAAATATTCTTGTATATTCACAAGTTAGAATAGATAGCACCGTGATGTTAATCACATATAAGGAATAAATAATTCCTTATATTAGCCCAATAACTGATTTAGGAGCAATTTTTATGACTATCGACTTAAGCAAAATGATAACTGAAAGCCGCAATGCAGCCAGTACTAATATCGACCAACTATCAACGGCTGAAATGCTGAAGGTCATTAATGATGAGGACAAGCTCGTTCCGTTAGCAGTTGAAAAAGTGCTCCCTGAAATTGCTCAACTGGTTGATAAAGTCGCAGAGGCTTTCTTAAAAGGCGGTCGTCTGATTTATTCAGGTGCAGGAACCTCTGGCCGTTTAGGGATCCTTGATGCCAGTGAGTGCCCGCCAACTTATGGGACGCCACATGAACAAGTTGTGGGTTTAATCGCCGGTGGCCATCAAGCTATTTTCCGTGCCGTAGAAAATGCAGAAGATAAGCCTGAACTGGGTGAACAAGACCTCAAAGATATTCAATTTAATGATAATGATGTGTTAGTTGGTATCGCAGCCAGTGGGCGAACGCCTTATGTATTAGGCGCTTTAGCTTACGCGAAGGCTGTTGGTGCAACAACAGCGGCCATTAGCTGTAACCCAAATAGCCCAATTGCCAATGCCGCAGATATTGCTATTACTCCCATTGTAGGTGCAGAGGTTGTCACCGGTTCTTCACGCATGAAAGCAGGAACAGCACAAAAATTAGTGCTGAATATGATCACCACTGGGGCGATGATCCGTATTGGAAAGGTGTTTGGTAATTTAATGGTCGATGTCGAAGCAACAAATGCCAAACTCATTGAAAGACAAACTAAAATTGTGATGGAAGCAACCGACTGCGACCGAACTACCGCAGAGACCGCCCTTCAACAATGTAACCGGCACTGCAAAACTGCCATTTTAATGGTGTTATCGGGTTTAAATGCCGATGACGCACGTCAACTACTCTTAGATAACAACGGTTTTATTCGTACGGCTCTCAATATGGCCTCATCCGCCTAACTTGCGGACTTCAATGGGATAAATAGTATGGCTAAAATAACAATAGAAATGATACAGCAGATCCTGCAACACGTTGGAGGACGCCGTAATATTAAATTAGCGGGCAATTGTATGACCCGTTTGCGGCTCACACTCAACAATGACCAGCTAGTCGATAAATCTGCACTCAAACAAATTGTAGGAGTGCTTGGCGTTATTGAAAGTGATGAACAACTGCAAGTGATCCTTGGCCCAGGTAAAGCGCAAACTGCCGCGGACTTGATGAACCAACTTTTAGATAGTGATGAAGAGGATAACCACGAAGCAGCAGCCCAGCCTCAGGATCTGAACGATATTGCATCCGCAAATAAGCAGCAACTGAAAAAGAAACAAACCAGTGCCGTTCACCGATTTTTATCCAAATTTGCCACCATATTTACTCCGCTAATTCCAGGTTTTATTGCTGCGGGCTTACTATTAGGTTTTGCAACTCTGGCGAAACAAACCTATTTTCCAGCAGGGCTCCCGACAAAACCTGAAGAGCAGACCTTACTCGTACATACGATTCTGTATATGTCGGTATTTAGCAAAGGGCTGTTTAGCTTCCTAAGTATTCTTATCGGTTATAACACTCAAAAAGCCTTTGGCGGTAGCGCAGTAAATGGCGCCATCATTGCTTCACTGTTTGTTCTTGGGTACAACCCTGAAATAGCTAAGGGGTTCTATTCTGATATGAATAGCTTCTTCGGGTTGGCTATCGACCCAAGAGGTAACATTATTGGGGTATTAATTGCGTGTATTTTTGGGGCATGGGTCGAAAAACAAGTACGTAAAATTATTCCAGCCAACCTTGATATGATTTTAACTTCAACAATTACCTTGTTAATTGTTGGTGCTGCAGTGTTTATCTTCATCATGCCAATTGGCAGTTGGTTATTCTCTGGTATGTCGTGGCTTTTTGTTCATTTAAGCAGCAACCCATTCGGAACCGCTATACTTGCTGGGCTATTCTTAATTGCAGTAATGTTTGGCGTGCACCAAGGTTTTGTTCCGGTATATATGGCACTCGTTGAAACCCAAGGCTTTAACTCACTTTTCCCTATCCTAGCAATGGCTGGTGGTGGGCAAGTTGGTGCAGCGATGGCGTTGTACGTTAAAGCCGCAAAAGATTCAGTGTTACGTAATCAGATTCGCGGGGCCATCATTCCAGGTTTCTTAGGTGTCGGTGAACCACTTATCTACGGTGTAACTCTTCCTCGAATGAAGCCGTTTGTCACCGCATGTTTAGGCGGTGCTGCTGGGGGGTTCTTTGTTGGACTCGTGGCTTGGATGGGTTTACCCGTTGGTTTAAATACTGTCTTTGGCCCGTCCGGCTTAGTCGCTATCCCAATGATGACCTCTGCTGATGGCGTGTTCCCAGGGATGTTAGTTTATGTGGGCGGGTTATTCGTTTCCTACTTATTCGGTTTTATTTTTACCTACTTTTTCGGCACTAAAAACGTCGATTTAGATTAATCGCCTCCCTTACATGTAAAAAGCAGCCCATGGGCTGCTTTTTGATGGGTCATATAAACTGCACTTTTATCAGAAAATCATTCCAACCAAATCAGGGGAACGCACAAAGCCGTTAAAATCCCCATCACCCAGTTAAAAATAAACCAAGCACGACGGCTACGTAAAAATAGGCTAATTAATGAACCAAACCCCATCCAAATTAAACCCGCCACTAAGTTAACTATCACAAATGCGATACTCATCATTAAAATAGATTGGGTAAATAATTCACCGGGGAGGCTAAATCCCCCGACAGCGCCTAGCCCCATCATCCATGCTTTGGGGTTTAAAAACTGTAATAAGCCGCCTTGATACCAAGTAATGCTTTTCGCAACTTCGCTATTCGTCTTCAGTGGTGCATAATTTGCTGTCGCTGTTTTCCATGCTAGCCATAGCAAATATAGACTTCCGGCGAATTTTAAGGCGACATGAAGCGCAGGATAGAGCAATAAAAGTGCAGCAACCCCGAATGCGGAGAGATAGAGTATTGACTGCATCCCTAACATAATACCAAGGCATAATATAATCGTATGGCGAAAACCGTAGTTTGCTGCACTTGACGTTAGCAACATATTGTTAGGGCCGGGAGTGACTGCAGCAATGAATAAAAACGTAAAAAGAGAAAAAACCAGCCCCAATGTCATTTATAATTTAGCCTCAAACTCAAATTTGTTTACTTGCATCACAAAAAAATAACAGTATGTTATGTGACTCACAAGAGTCTCCATTAAATAAAAATAAGGCTATGTCAGAAAACTTTCGTCCAATAAGTTGGGCTAAAAATCCACACCTCCAAACATTACTGCCAAGGATTTTCCGTAGAACACCGAAAATCAAACCAATATGGCAGCGGCTTGAATTGCCTGATGGCGATTTTATCGATCTCGCTTGGAGTGAAAAACCTGAGCTAGCGGCACATAAGCCACGTTTAGTGATCTTCCATGGTCTCGAAGGCAATTTTAAGAGCCCTTATGCCCACGGGATGCTAGAAACGGCCCAAAAGCATGGTTGGTTGGGTGTAATTATGCATTTTCGCGGTTGTAGCGGTGAACCCAATCGCCAACAGCGAATTTACCATTCAGGTGAAACCAGTGATGCTCGCTATTTTCTCCGTTGGTTAAAACAAACCTATGGTGATACGCCGACGGCCGCAGTCGGCTATTCTCTTGGTGGTAATATGTTAGCGTGCTATCTCGCAGAAAGTGGGCAAAATGCAGATTTAGATGCGGGCGTCGTGGTTTCGGCCCCATTAATGCTAGAAGCCTGTTCTTTGCGGATGGAAAAAGGAATATCTCAATTCTATCAACGCTATTTACTAAATGGCTTAAAACGTAATGCAACGCGTAAATTGGTACGCTACCCTGGCTCACTACCTTTAAACTTGCTGCAGCTTAAACAACTAAAACGCATCCGTGAATTTGATGATGTGATCACTGCTCGTATTCATGGTTTTGATGATGCGACAGATTATTATCAAAAATGCAGCGCATTACCTAAATTAGCTTATATCACGAAGCCAACATTGATTATCCACGCTAAAGATGACCCATTTATGGCGCCTGAGGTTGTTCCTGATTTATCATTTTTACCCCACAATGTGGAATACCAAATGACAGAACATGGTGGGCACGTAGGCTTTGTGAGCGGTACCTTGAGGAAACCGCAAATGTGGTTAGAAACACGCATCCCTCAATGGTTAACGCCTTATTTAGATAAGGAAATAATGTGATTATTCCTTGGCAAGAACTTGAACCTGAAACATTGGAAAACCTAATTGAAAGCTATGTCTTACGGGAAGGAACCGACTACGGCTCCCATGAAAAAAGCTTACAAGATAAGGTCAACGATGTGAAACGGCAGTTAGTTTCTGGTGAAATTGTGCTAGTCTGGTCTGAATTGCATGAATCAGTTAATTTCATGCCTAAGGGGAGTTTTTCTGTCTGATGTTTTTATTCTATGGTTCATTTTTACGTCATCATCTATCATGAATTAAGTTACGGGTTTTCCACACAATCATGTCGTAAAACCATCAAATAAAACTCAAAACCCTAACACCCGTTAATCCGCTTCATGCACTATTGATTAAAATAGTGCTTATAAGCGCAACACAGGGAGTCCACGATGTCCAAAAAGCACCCAATCATTGCTATTACTGGTTCGAGCGGAGCTGGCACAACCTCAACTAGCCAAGCATTTCGTAAAGTTTTTCACCAATTAAATATCCAACCAGCAACATTAGAAGGGGATAGCTTTCATCGCTATACACGCCCTGAAATGGATATGGCTATCCGTAAAGCCAGAGAACAAGGCCGGCACATCAGTTACTTTGGCCCCGAAGCGAATGATTTTGCGTTGCTTGAACAAACCTTAATCGACTATGCAAAAACAGGTTGTGGACAGTCCCGTAAATATCTACATACTTATGATGAAGCGGTACCGTATGGCTTGCAACCTGGGACATTTACCCCTTGGGAGCCACTACCAGACAAAACAGATATTTTATTTTATGAGGGGCTGCATGGTGGCGTTGTCACTCCGGAACATAATGTTGCACAACATGTTGATTTACTTGTAGGTGTTGTCCCTATTGTCAATCTCGAATGGATCCAAAAATTGATCCGCGATACCACAGAGAGAGGGCACTCCCGCGAAGCAGTTATGGACTCTGTTGTACGTTCTATGGGGGACTATATAAATTACATCACGCCACAATTTTCTCGCACCCACATCAATTTTCAACGCGTTCCGACAGTAGACACCTCTAACCCATTTTCGGCTAAAGCTATCCCATCACAAGACGAAAGCTTTATTGTGATCCGCTTTCGTGGGCTAGAGCAAATTGATTTCCCCTATTTGCTGTCAATGATATCTGGCTCTTTTATTTCAGCAATGAATACAATTGTCGTCCCAGGAGGGAAACTCGGTTTAGCAATGGAATTAATTATGGCACCAATAGTCGAAAAACTAATTAATCAAAAGAACAACAATTAAATTATTTTTTGATTAATGAATAAGATGCTTATCATTAATTAAGGTAAGCATCTTTCAATTCAAATATATTAATAAAAATTAAATTTATTTTTAGTTTTTTATTTCAAAACTGTGTGTGACTTCAACGGTTTTCTCTAACATCAATGCAACTGAGCAATATTTCTCAGCAGAAAGTTGGACGGCACGTTCGACTGCTTTTTCCGTTAATTCATTCCCTGTCACAATAAAATGCAAATGGATTTTCACAAAATAACGAGGGGCTTCTTCACGACGTTGTGAGGTTAATTTAACTTCACAATCCGTAATATCGTAGCGGCCCTTTTGCAAAATCGAAACGACATCAATCGCGCTACAACCACCCGCTGCCATTAACACCATTTCCATTGGGCTTGGGGCTTTATCACCCGCATTGCCATCCATCATCACTTGGTGCCCAGATGCTGACTCCCCTAAGAAAGAAAGTCCTTCAACCCACTTTACTCTTGCTTCCATTGTATTTCCCCTTGAAATGAAATCGGTTTAAAGGCTACATTGTTCCATAGATATAAGGAATGTTATATCAACTTTATTTGGCTGAAGCGATACAGGGAAGACTTTCTTTATTGAATATGCTACAAACAATACTTAGTTGATAGGATTAAGATCAAAACTCAACAGTTTAATTGATCATATTATAGTGTTGATATCAATTTGCGTTACCAAGAGCAATCAAAAACGCTGAAGTAATCAGCCCCTTGATTATTTAAAGGTATATAAGGCAAATTAATATGCTAAGCTAGTGACTTTAAAGCCAGCCTTTCTAGTACGTTTTTCCGAATGGCTGCAATAACATACAGAGGATAACGCTAATGGTTCTCGGCAAGCCACAAACAGACCCTACTCTTGAATGGTTTTTGTCACACTGCCATATTCATAAATATCCATCCAAGAGCACTCTTATCCATCAGGGTGAGAAAGCAGAAACCCTTTACTATATCGTTAAAGGTTCGGTGGCTGTTTTAATTAAAGATGAAGAAGGCAAAGAAATGATCCTCTCTTACCTGAATCAGGGGGATTTCATTGGTGAGCTTGGGTTATTTGAAGAAGGGCAAGAACGTACTGCGTGGGTTAGAGCAAAAATAGCCTGCGAAGTTGCTGAAATTTCATATAAAAAATTCCGTCAATTGATTCAGGTTAACCCTGATATTTTAATGCGCCTTTCCGCGCAAATGGCTAGTCGCCTACAAACAACCTCTGAGAAAGTCGGTAACCTCGCATTCTTAGACGTTACAGGCCGTATTGCTCAAACTCTATTAAATTTAGCCAAACAACCTGATGCGATGACACATCCAGACGGTATGCAAATCAAAATTACCCGTCAGGAAATCGGCCAAATCGTGGGTTGTTCCCGTGAAACAGTTGGCCGTATTTTGAAAATGTTAGAAGATCAAAACCTGATCTCTGCACATGGTAAAACCATCGTTGTTTACGGCACACGTTAATTAACCTTTCAGCCTGGCCACCTTTGGCTGGGCTATTATTTATCATCTTAAATTCTAGTAAAATCGCTTCTTTATATTCTTCCTACCGATTGTCCCTATAGAATAATAATTATTATCTTATTAATTAGGGAAATATTTATGGGTATCACACTAAGCGGTTTATCGAATAATCCGACACTATTCAAAAAAATTATTAACTCCGATGATTTCATCAAAAAAATTTTTACGGTCACCTCTTCACAGGGAAAAAAACCACTTGGCGCTGATAACCAGCCAAAACCAACACGTTCCTGTAGTTTAGAGAGTATTGATTCGCCCTATGAGAGCGACTCAGGAGAGGTCTATAGCATTAAATGTTTAAGCAGCCGTGAATTTTACGAAAAAATCAATCAATTGAAAATTAGCCTATACGAGAAATATTCACCTGTTTTCATTACTGAACAAGATACTGACTCGTTAATAAAAGAAAATAGAGTTACGCTTGACCAATACAAACATTTATCTTGCGAAAAGACTGGATATACTAATTTTTTATATCGCGATATTAAGATCTCTGGCATTAATAATCAAAGCCAAAAAGAAAAACGTGAAATTATAAAAAACTTTGCATTACCTAAACCCCTAACTAATAAAAATAGCTCAATGCTCCCTTTAAAAAACTCGTTCATTCAAGAACCTATTCGTCAAATTACGCGACCATCAGAGGGTATTAAATACAAAAAAAACACCAAATTCAATAAACAATTAGTTTATATACATTATAAAACTTGCGAGAAGAATCCCCCTAATCAAAGACTAACGCCTTTGCCAAAAACCACTTTTGAGTTCAATGGAAATATACCGCAAACAAAGTCATCATTACTAAGAGCACAACGAATAAAAGAAAATTATAATTTATCGAGTAAAATTACCACACAGAAAACCAGCCTTAGCAAAGATAACTTAGTAAAAAATAAAATTTTAGTTAATAGTTCTGATTTATTAAAAATAATAGAAAAAGAATACCAATTGACCCAAGAAATGAATAACCATATAAAAATAATCGCTGAAATAGATGCCCAAATGAAGACTAACTCTCAATTACTAGCACTTTACAAGTCACCAATAAGAAAATAAGTAAAATCGACTTATTATTCAATTAATTAAAATATTTGCATTGGCTAGAATAAATCCAAACACAAATATCACACATATGTAAATAAATAATCATAAACATCGATTTATTATATTAATTAACCTAAAAACAACCCAAAATAGCATTAATTGATAATTAAGGATCTCTCATGCACATAGACACCGACAATAGAAATGTAAGCAATCCCATCTTTAAAAAAAACATGGCATTAGAAATAGTGGAAAATTATTTACCCATAATTAAGAAAATACGTAATACTAGATTGAATAATTTCATTCATTTATTTAGTTTTAACAAAAAAAACAAAGTAAATATGAGTTCAACGTTTTACCTAGAGTTAAAAAAAATAGAAACCAAAAAAAATGAGAATAACTCACGATTAAAAATCGAATTAAATCAAAAAAAAATAATATCATTAGAAAATGAACTACTTAAAAAGTCGTTTGAAATATCACCAACAGCAAAAAAAATCAAGGAAAACATTAGCAAGACAATAACCAACGCATCGAAAATAGACAGTCATTATGACGAAGAATTGGTTAATAACAAAATACTAACAGAACAAAATGACCTAATAGATTATTATACATACAGTTTAAATGAATTAAATAAGAATATTTTTTTTACACAAGAATATCAAAAAATGAAAAATGATATTATTGAATTAAAGTCAGATATAAAATATGAGTCAAAAAAAAGAGGCATTGTCTGTATAGAAAAAAAACACTCCTTCTTAAAATCATCATACAATGAAATATTAGACATGCCTGATATAGAAGACAAAAATGAAAATTTAAAATCATTAATTAGTTTACAGCACTCCATTAAAAATTTATTAACTAATGAATTAGATTATATTAAAAGCAAAATTCATAATATAACATTAAATAATTACAACGAAAAAACTTTAATGGCCTATGATGAAGATGGCACCCCTATTTATCATGATGAGAACCATTCATTTGATTTTGATGACGAATTAACTTTTTTAACGAAGCCCGAAACCAATGAAATGGAAGATTCGTCATTAGTTAAAGCACTAAGACTCGAAAATAGAGAATTAAAAAACTCGTTAGAGGAGTTAAGTAATAACTATTTCACTCTGCTTGATAAATTCCATCATAGGTCACACGAATACATTCTAAATACAATAACTCTTACTGACGTACCTCTAGATGATTTATCTACAAATGAAGAAACTATCGTCAAGCAGCCAAGTGAAATTAAACAAAAAACAATAGATAGTAAAGAGAACGTCACGGCAAAAAATACACAGAACAATCGTAGTTTAATGCAGAAAAAAACAGTTATGAATTATTCACATTCCCATAACAGTCAATGTCTGGCTGCTGGCATCACCATATCCAGCACACCAGAACAATTGCAACAAAAACAAATAGAATTAAAAGCGAAAAATACAATAAAAATATCTGGCCGAAATAGAACGTAATATTAACGATACAAGTTGCAGAGACAGAAATGTCTCTGCAACTTTTCAATAAACCACTAATTCAATAACTTACCAATCGCCGTTTCTAATTTCGCCATCCCACTATTAATTTCTTCCTCAGAAATAATCAGTGAAGGCGTAAAACGTAAAACATTCGTGCCAGCATTGAGCATCATCAGGCCTTCTACTGCACTAGCTTGCAGGATATCTTTCGAACGATTCAATAGTTTGCCGTCTAATTCAGCGCCAATTAATAACCCCATTCCTCTGATCTCAGAAAAAATGTGATATTTATCATTCAGTTTATTTAAATGAGCGACAAATAATTCACGACGCTTTTCGACACCATTTAATACTTCCTCAGTATTAATAATATCAAACGCCGCATTACCTACTGCGCACGCTAAGGGATTGCCACCATAGGTGGTGCCGTGCGAGCCCACTTCCATGGTTTTTGCCACTTCTTCAGTGGTGATCATTGCACTAATAGGGAAACCGCCACCCAATGCTTTTGCTGTGGTTAGAATATCGGGAGTGACATTGTAGTGCATATAAGAGAATAATTTACCTGTACGCCCCATACCGCTTTGTACTTCATCAAAAATCAACAATGCATTATTTTCATCACACAGCTTACGAACTCCTTGCAGAAATTCTGCTGTTGCTGCGGTTACACCACCTTCTCCTTGCACCGGTTCGAGGACAACTGCACAGGTATTTTCATCAATCACCGCTTTGACTGCATCAAGATCATTAAAAGGCACATGAATAATATCCGCAGGCTTTGGCCCAAAACCATCTGCATATTTCGCTTGCCCGCCCACCGAAACGGTAAATAATGTGCGCCCATGGAAGGCTTGTTTGAAAGCAATAATCTTCGTTTTATATGGGTTATATTTAGTGATAGCGTAGCGACGCGCTAATTTAAACGCGGCTTCGTTAGCTTCTGAGCCTGAATTCACAAAAAACGCACGGTCAGCAAATGTCGCATTCGTAAGTTTTTGTGCTAACTTCAACGCCTGCTCGTTGGTGAAAATATTACTGACATGCCATAGCTTTTCGCTTTGTTCACGCACCGCAGCCACCAAACTAGGGTGGCAATGCCCCAAAGCAAGAACAGCGATCCCACCAGCAAAATCAATATATTCTTTACCTTGCTGATCCCAGACACGGCTACCTTCACCTTTAACTGGAATAAATTCCGCCGGCGAAAAAATAGGTAACATAACTTGATCGAAAGTCTGCCGATTAACTGCGTGTTGTTCTGCTGCGTATTGTTCTGACATACCCCTCACCTGCTCTTATTTAATGCGATAATGAAAATATAATCATTAAATATGAATAAAAAATCAAAAAAGAGCAATAGCAAAGGGCATAATATGCATAATTAATTTATTCTGAACCAGATTTATAAATTAATATTTTAGAAAATTATTTAGTAATTCATGGCCTTGCTCACTCAGAATGCTTTCAGGATGGAACTGAACGCCTTCTATAGGCAAGGTTTTGTGCCGTATTCCCATGATTTCATCAACATCACCATTATTCAGTGACCATGCTGATACATCAAAAGAAACAGGGAGTGTCTCTGCCGCAATTACCAGAGAGTGGTAACGTGTCACCGTCAAGGGCCGGTTCAAGCCTTTGAATACCCCTTGATGATTATGGTGAATAGCAGAGGTTTTACCGTGCATAACTTCTCGTGCTTTAACAACTGATGCACCAAAAGCTTGCCCAATGGCTTGATGCCCTAAGCAAATACCTAAAATGGGAAGCCTACCTGCAAAATATTTTATCGCCTCAAGGGAGATGCCAGCCTCATCCGGTGTACATGGCCCAGGTGAAATCACAAGATGTGTAGGCGAAAGCTGTTCAATTTCTTCGATGGTAATTTCATCATTACGTTTTACAACAACTTCAGCCCCTAACTCACAAAAGTATTGGTATAAGTTGTAAGTAAATGAATCGTAATTATCAATAAGTAGAAGCATATTAGCCTATCCGACTGATTTTTATCATTATATATTATTTTCTTATGCATATTTTTATCGTGTTGGCAATCAGAACGATGATTAAAACACCATAAAAATAATAAGGGCGGCTATCATAGCACAGCCAAAGCAGGAAAATAGCCTATTTAAGTCAATGATTGTTTTTTCTCAGAGAAAATTTCCATATAAAAATCATGGAATTATATTTACATCCCTATAACAAAGCTGTATTTTGGTTAAGAATTACTTTAAATACAATGAAATAAAAGGCTGTTAAAAAGTAGCAAGCGCTGACACATTTTAACTAACATAGTTAATGAAGAAAAACTCAAAGAGGAAGGAAAAGCGTTTTTTAAGAAAAGTGGGCACGTTAAAACAACCTACCCACAGTATTCGACACAACAGCTTTTAATGACTATCGTTTTTAATCACTACGGTTTTTTAATCACTTCAGCAGAAATAATTGTAACCGGTTCAACTGGGACATTTTGATATGGCCCTACGTTTTCCGTTTTTACTTTAGAGATTTTATCTGCAACATCCATCCCTTTCACCACTTTACCAAATACGGCGTAACCGAAGTCACGTTGTCCGTGGTCTAAGAACGCGTTATCAGCAACATTAATAAAGAATTGGCTCGTTGCGCTGTCTTTATTTGCAGTACGTGCCATAGAGATAGTACCGCGCAAATTACGTAAGCCATTATCTGCTTCATTTTTGATTGGGGCACGGGTTTGCTTTTGCTGTAAATCTTTATTAAAGCCACCGCCTTGGATCATAAAACCTGGAATAACACGGTGGAAAGTAGTTCCGTTGTAATAACCTTCATTAACATACTGAACGAAATTTTCTGTCGTAACAGGGGCTTTTTTACTATTCAGTTCTAATTCGATATCACCCGCCGACGTGACTAATTTGACATAAGTCTCACCCGCAGATAAAGCAAGAGAAGATGCGCTCATTGCGCAGACGGCCAAAAGTGGCACAAAAATTCGTTTTAACATGTAAGGTCCCTTTCGTTATAGCTCATTACAACTGCAATCAAGCAATTCTAGAGTGAAGCTAACAAGAATGCTGAAGATTTACCTATATTTACGCCCAAAAACAAAAGTGCATCAAATGCGTTAAATTCTAGACCACTTTCAGCAAAAGGCGTCATGAATAATGGCTATTTTTCTATTATTACAATTGCGCGGCTTACAACACAGGAAAAATATTACCTGATTCCAAGAGAAAAGCGGTTGAGAGGAGATTTCGAGTTGTCGGAAAGCGCTAAGCAAAGCTATAATCCCCAAGCCTTTTGAGGCTAACTCAGGGAGAACGACAAATGGCAATTAAAAATCATAACTACCAGATGGCAAAGTTTGTCATCAGTGCACCCGATATCCGTCATCTACCTAAAGATACTGGAATTGAGGTGGCTTTTGCTGGCCGCTCTAATGCGGGGAAATCCAGTGCGTTAAACGCATTAACACAGCAAAAAAGCTTAGCACGTACCAGTAAAACACCAGGAAGAACTCAGCTAATCAACCTATTTGAAGTTGAGGAAGGCGTTCGCCTTGTTGACCTTCCAGGCTATGGTTATGCCGAAGTTCCTGAAGAAATGAAACGTAAATGGCAACAAGCACTCGGGGAATATCTCCAAAAGAGAGAATGTATTAAGGGGCTTGTTGTCTTAATGGATATCCGCCATCCATTAAAAGACCTCGATATGCAAATGATTGAATGGTCTGTTGCGATGAATGTACCCGTTTTAGTTTTACTCACAAAAGCAGACAAACTGGCCTCTGGAGCAAGAAAAAAACAACTGATGGAAGTTCGCCAGGCATTGGCTCCTCTTGAAGGGGATATTGAAGTCGAATACTTTTCAGCACTGAAAAAGATTGGTATCGATAAACTCCGCATTAAGCTAGATAGTTGGTATAACACACCGGCTTGATTTCTTTTGTTGTGAGTCAGAAATGGCTCATAACACCCTTACGTATTCTAATCCACTGAATTTTAGATAAAAAAATGCTCCAGTCAAAAAACTTGACTGGAGCAGCTAATATTCAGCTAAATCCGATTACGTGAAGTAAAAGGTCTGAAAGATAGAACATCTTACCTCTGTACCCTACGCCTATTAATGTACTTTATTTTTCGCTCGAAAAAAAGCCTTTTTGTAATTTTTTTTCAAAGCTTTCTACGATTCAGCACAGAAATATGAATAAAATAAGCTAAAAAACGGATTTTAATTACATATTTATGAGATGTATGTCGCATAAAAATGTTAACCATTTTCTTGACTGTCATCACAAAAATAATTGATTTATTGCAGAGTTATATTGAATTTCTAGTTAATAATTTCAAATGCATAATTATCTGTTATACCTTCGCTTAAACGTAAAAAACCCCCAGTAATTGGTTATCCAACTCTTGGGGGTCTCTTCATAATGGAGGTTCTATATATTCAATATGATTAAAAATTAGTGGGCTTCATCCCAGTTGTCACCAATTCCCACATCCACTTTTAATGGCACATCCAGTTTCATGCTTTGTTCCATTAATGACTGGACCTGAGCTTGAACACGCTCTAATTCAGACTCTTTGACCTCAAAGACCAATTCATCGTGAACTTGCATTAGCATATCTGCATGCGGTTTTTCAGTTTGCAACCAATTATCAACGGCAATCATGGCTTTTTTAATGATGTCCGCTGCGGTTCCTTGCATTGGGGCGTTGATCGCTTCGCGTTCTGCCGCTTTACGGCGCATTCCATTACTCGACTTAATATCCGCTAAATATAAGCGACGGCCTTCAAGTGTTTCAACATAACCTTGTTCAGAAGCTTGTAAGCGTGTGTTTTCCATATAACGCAATACACCAGGGTAGCGTTCAAAGTAGAGATCCATATAGCGCTGAGCTTCACCACGAGGGATCCCTAATTGACGTGCTAAACCAAATGCACTCATGCCATAGATAAGCCCGAAGTTAATCGCCTTGGCACTACGGCGTTGGTCACTGGTGACTTGTTCCAGTGGTACACCAAAGACTTCAGCGGCTGTCGCTTTATGGATATCTTTCCCTTCCGCAAACGCAGTTAATAGGCCTTTATCTTGAGATAAATGCGCCATAATACGTAATTCAATTTGTGAATAGTCCGCTGCCATCACTTTGTAGCCTTCACGCGCGATAAAGGCTTGGCGGATCCGGCGACCTTCTTCAGTTCTAACTGGAATATTTTGTAGGTTAGGATCTCGAGAAGATAAACGCCCCGTTGCTGTGACTGCTTGGTGGTAAGAAGTATGAACACGCTGAGTACGCGGGTTAATCATGAGTGGCAGTTTATCCGTATACGTGGATTTTAATTTGGCTAAACTACGGTGCTCAAGCAACAATTTTGGCAATGCATGGTTTAGCGCTAATTCTTCAAGCACTTCCTCATTCGTCGATGCTGCCCCACTTGGCGTTTTCTTTATCACTGGCAACTGCAATTTTTCGAATAAAATCGTTTGTAATTGTTTTGGTGAAGCGAGGTTAAACTCCTCCCCCGCAAGCTCAAAAGCTTCCTTTTCCAGTTCAGCTAAACGAGCGGTAATCACTTTTGACTGCGCAGCAAGCACGTTAGCATCAATTAGAACACCTTTACGCTCCATTCGGACTAACACAGGCACAAGTGGCATTTCAATATTCTGGAAAATGTGATTAAGCTTAGGTTCAGCCTCTAATTGTGGATATAACGCTTGATGCAGTAATAGCGTGACATCTGCATCTTCCGCCGCATAATTAGCGGCTTCTTCTAAAGCAATTTGGTTAAATGTCAGCTGCTTTTTACCTTTACCTGCGATTTCTTCAAAGCTCACGGTTTTATGGTTCAAATGGCGATCGGCCAAGCTGTCCATATCATGGCGTCCCATCCCCGCAACACTGTTTAACACATACGATTCCAGCATGGTGTCATAACCGATACCTTTTAATTCGATGTCATAATTTTCAAGAACTTCTGCATCATACTTCAAGTTTTGGCCAATTTTGAGGATGTTTTCACTCTCAAGGATAGGCTTCATAAGTTCCAAAACCTCTTCCAGAGGAAGCTGTACTGGCGCATCAAGGTAATCGTGACCTAATGGTAAATAAGCGGCATGCCCCGGCTCAATTGCAAATGACATTCCCACTAAACGAGCTTCTTGGGTATCTAAACTATCGGTTTCAGTATCAAAAGCAAATAATGATGCTTTGCTTAATTTTTCAACCCAGCGCTCTAAATCGGCTTTTTCTAGAATCGTTTGGTAATTTTCGGCACACAATGTTGGCACAGTTGGGTTTGATGGCTTCACAGGTGACGCTGCTGGTGTTGGGCTAGGTTTCGCACTTGAGCCTTTCCCCTCCATCCAAGTCCCATTTTCAACATCGGCTAACCAACGTTTAAATTCATAACGGCTGAATAATTTATGCAGTTTATCCACATCTGGCTGAGCAACTTGTAGCTCTTCACATGTTTTTTCCAGCTCAACATCCGTTTTAATCGTCGCTAATTGGTATGATAAAAAAGCAACATCACGGTTTTCCGCCATTTTAGGGGCTAACGTTTTAGAACCTCTAAAACCTAATGGGGCAATAGCTTCAAGGTCATTATAAATTGCTTCTAAACTACCAATTCCTTGCAGTAAAGCGAGTGCTGTTTTTTCACCAACGCCAGGCACCCCAGGAATATTATCTGACGAATCCCCCATTAATGCTAAAAAATCAATGATGAGTTCAGGGGGAACACCGTATTTTTCTTTGACTTCATCAGGCCCTAGAATAGTGTTATTCATGGTATTGATGAGCGTAATGTTAGGCTCAACTAATTGCGCCATATCTTTATCGCCCGTACTAATTAGCACTGGCATACCTTTTCGGCTTGCTTCACAGGCTAATGTCCCGATGACGTCATCGGCTTCCACTCCTGAAACCACCAGTAAAGGCAAGCCCATCGCTTCCACCATTTCATGTAATGGAGCAATTTGAGCGCGTAAATCATCAGGCATTGGTGGGCGATGAGACTTATAGCTCTCAAACAATTCATCACGAAATGTTTTTCCCTTCGCATCAAAGACAACCGCTACATGGCTAGGTTTATACTGCATAATTAAACTACGTAGCATATTAAGCACGCCATACATTGCCCCTGTAGGCTCACCAGCACTATTGGTCAGTGGAGGGAATGCATGGTAAGCACGGTATAGGTAAGAGGAACCATCAACCAAAATAAGAGGGTTTTCTGCAATCTGAGCCATAATCTGTCATCATCTTTTTAGTCAGGAACGAATACCAATAGGATGCCATAATGTGGCCTCAGATACATCCCAAGTTTTATATTCCGCTTAGTTAGATAATTAAAAACACACCAAATCATCCACTATTATAAGTACACCATTAATTACAGTTAGTTGAAATTAATCACGCCGATTAACTAAGTATCTGATTGACATCCTGTGGATAAGCTTGTGTGTAAATTTGTGTTACTCAGTAAATTCAACAAGTAATATGGCTGTTAACAATATAAACAGAAAAGTAAAATCAAAGAGTTAGCGCATAATTGAATGGGTTTAATACAGGTGAGAGAAAGTCTTTGAATTGTGGATATTAATAGAAAAAAGAGACGATGGCGAGTATACCACCGTCTATTTACGATTATTTTTTATTTACTAAGAAGTTCACAACATTAGAGAACTCTTTGCCGTAGTCCGCTGCGTTATCAACTGAGATGCCGTTATTACGAACTTGGTATTTACCATCAACAAATAATGCAGGAACACCGCGTAGTTTTAAGTCTTGCGCTGCATTTTGCTGTTTCGCAACGATAGATTTCACAACGAAGCTGTTTAAAGCTGCATCATACTCTTCACCAGAAATACCTGCTTTGATAAAGGCATTACGGATATCTGCTTTACTGTTGATAGTTTGCGTTTTTTGGATACCTTCAAACAGGATAGGTGTGACTTTGTCTTCTGCTTTCAAGACAATCGCAACGGCCCAAGCTTGAGTTAAATCGGCACCTAAAGGACCAAGAAAATCAACGTGATAACGCTCCATTTTCACGCCTTCTGGTAAGTTTTTCTCTACCGTTTGAGGCACTTTATACACGCTCTCAAATTGATAGCAGTGTGGGCAATAAAACGAGAAGAACTCCAGAACTTGAGGTAAATTTGGTACAGCTTTAACATCAGTATACTCTTTACCTTCCGTGTAGTTTGCCGCTGCAGCACTAAAAGACATGGCAATACCAAGCAAAGCCAACATAATTTTTTTCATAGACTACATTCTCCAAAAACAAAAACTTAAAAGTTAAAACTGAGGGGTTAACTGCAAAGGGGCGTCTTGCAACCGTTCAATCTGTTGATTAAATTCGAGCGATTGTTTTTGCCAAAAATCATCAGCTTGTAGCCATGAAAATGTTCGAGGAAACGCAGGGTCTTGCCAACGGCGGATAATCCACCCGAGATAATGTACCATACGCATTGCTCTAAGAGGTTCAATAAGCTTCAGCTGTTTTACATCAAAATCACAAAACTCATTATACGTTTCTAATAACGTATCCAATTGAATGACTTGTTCTTGGCGAGAGCCATTAAGTAGCATCCAGAGGTCTTGAATTGCAGGCCCATTTCGGGCGTCATCAAAATCCACCAGCCAAGCTTCATCGCGCCACAGAATATTGCCTGGGTGGCAATCACCTTGTAGGCGAATAGATGAAATAGAGTCAGGCCATTGTAATTTTACTTGTGCAATCAATGCATCTAAAGACTCTATAAATTGAGCTTTATAGCGTTCTGCAATCAAAGGGCTTGAAGCTATCACTTGGCGAGGTTGTGCCAAATATTCATCAAGACCCATTGTAGGACGAAATGCAAAATTTTTACGCTGGCCAATTTGGTGTATACGTCCTAGCAAGTGGCCTACACTTTCTAATTGAAACAAATTATCTGTTTCATATTGTCTGCCACCGATACTCGGAAAAATTGCAAATATAAACCCACCAAACTCCAATACCGTTTGCCCAGCAAACTCAAGAGGCGCTGCGACAGACAGCCCTTCATCTCGAAGCTCTAAAGTGAAATCGTGCTCTTCTTGAATTTGTGAACGGTTCCAACGCTCAGGACGATAAAATTTAACCACATAACGTTGCCGATTTTCGTCTTGGAATTGATAAACCCGATTTTCGTAGCTATTTAATTCAAGCAGACCTGATTCGGGGTAAACCCCGACTTCCATTAAGGCGTCTAAAATTAAGTCAGGGGAGATTCCACTAAAATGGAAATTCGAATGTTCTATTTCGTCCATCGCGTTTTAGTCTTTAATAATGCCACGGGCACGCAAAATAGCGGTTTTAAAGTCATCTTCATAATCTTTTTTTAAACCCGGGATCGCTTCATTGCTATCCGAACCACGCATTTTTAAATGATAAATTAGCACATCATCTGTTAACTCAGATAAACTGCCTTTAAAACCTGCCTCATCAGCCAGTTTTTGCAATAATTCTACCAAGTTTAAATCTGAATTATCTTTCCAGACAGGATGCAGAAGCTCAATAACTTCATTTAAGCGATGGCATTTCATGTTTATTCCTTTATCACGAATATTCGATACAAGTTACCAATAATCATACAAGAGAAAAAGCGAACTGTTGTCAATCTACGTAAAGTTTAACTGCAATACGCACGAATATTCATTGATTTTATAGCAAAATAGAATAAATTTTAGTAATTACTATACTCGAAAGTGTTTTCTAGGAATGTTGAAACATTTTCTTGAAGATATTCAAGGATATTGAACATGTCATTTCGTCAGTTAATAACTGGTGTGATACTTGCTGGTGGCCGAGGCTCTCGAATGGGTGGTCAAGATAAGGGATTGGTACTTTTATCGGGAAAGCCGCTCTATCAACATATTTTAGCACGCTTGCAACCCCAAGTTGGCGAAGTACTCATCAATGCAAATCGTAATCAACCGCGTTACAGTGAAAGCCAATTGACGGTTATCTCTGATTTAAATAACCATTTTTCTGGCCCATTAGCAGGAATGCAAGCGGCTTTACACCATGTCAAAACAGATTGGTTACTGTTTGTGCCTTGCGATGTTCCTGCTTTCCCTCTCAATTTAGCGGAAAAAATGTTCAATGAGAAAGAAAAACATTTAGCCTGCTACGCTTGTGATACAGAACGAGAGCACCCTACGTTTGCTTTATTGCACCGCTCACTAAAAGCTCAACTTGATGATTACCTTGCAAGAGGTGACCGTAAATTAATGCTCTTTATGCATGAAATTAATGCAAAAGGTGTTATTTTCTCACCCGAATCGGGTTCATTTGCGAATCTTAATACACTGGAAGATAGCCGTAACTGGGAGTTACAACAAAAAGAATTATGAAGCAAAATACTCTACCCCTACTTGGAATTACCGCTTATAGCGGCACAGGAAAAACGACTTTATTAAAAAAAGTTATCCCTCTGCTTAAGCTGCGTAACGTTCGTGTTGGTTTAATTAAGCACACTCACCATGACATGGAAGTGGATAAACCGGGCAAAGACAGTTTTGAATTACGTAAAGCAGGCGCAAACCAAACGCTTGTTGCCAGTGAAAAGCGCTGGGCGCTGATGACCGAAACCCCTGAAGCTAATGAAATGGATCTACGTTACCTAGCTAGCCGTTTCGATCCCGCTTCATTAGATCTGATTTTAGTTGAGGGCTTTAAGCACGAAACGATCGATAAAATCGCATTATTTCGCTCTGAAGTGGGCAAACCTCTCAACGGTTTGATAGATAACTATGTGGTGGCTGTTGCCAGTAATGAAATCATTGATACTCACGTGCCGCAGTTAGATATCAATAACCCAGAGCAAATCGCAGATTACATTGTGTCTTGGTGGCAAAAAAGCAAGTAACTCTCTGATACTGCGTCTATCTTTTGGACCAAATAGATGCAATTCAGATATTCATTCACAATAACCTAAAATTACTTATGACTCGTACTCAACGTTTACTCACCCTATTGCAGATACTCAAAGAAAATCGCTATCCTATTACGGCTGAAGCACTTTCATCACAACTTCAAGTCAGCGTGCGTTCTATCTATCGAGATATTGAATCCCTGCGTGATCAAGGTGCTGAAATTATCGGGGAAGCGGGTATTGGTTACCAATTAAAAACGGGACTATTACTACCGCCTTTAGCTTTCGATGAAAATGAACTTGAAGCCTTAATATTAGGTTTACGTTGGGTAAAAAGTAACGCAGACACTGAACTAAAAAACTCAGCAATACGGGCGATAAGCAAAATTAATGCTGTAGTTGCAGGTCATTCACAGAAAATCCTAAATCAAAATACCTTATTTGCCCCCACCACACATTTCTATGAAATTAATGACGTCATTGTTAAAGACTTACGTTTAAGTTTACGAGAAGAATGCAAAGCCAAAATGACTTACCTTGATGGGCAAAATCAACCTAGTGAACGAATTATTTGGCCAATTGCCATTGGTTATATGAAAGACTCCCAAGTATTAGCCGCTTGGTGTGAATTACGTGAAAGTTACCGCCATTTTCGTTTAGACCGCATTCAGTCTTATCATGCACTTTCAGATAAACTACCTTACCCCAAAAATTACCTACTAGAGCGCTGGCAAAAAGAAGTCTTGTGCGTCTCTCCTGACAATTTCTGACACTCCACTCCCTTATAGTAAGCACTCAACTTCATATAAGGAAATCACCATGAGCGAACTGGTTCTTTTTACTAATTCAATGTCACGTGGCAACACGGTCGACCTACTATTAAAAATTTTAGATGTTCCTTACAAGCGTATTGAATTAGGTTATGGTGCAGATATGCACACCGCTGAATATCTTGCAATTAACCCTATGGCAAAAGTCCCTGCGCTTGTTGATGGAGATGCTGTTGTCACTGAAACTGCTGCAATTTGTTTGTATTTAGCAGATAAATTTATTGAAAAAGGTTTAGCGCCAGCCCTGAATGACCCTAAACGTGCAGATTACTACCGTTGGTTCCTATTTACTGCAGGTCCAATTGAATCTGCCTTCACTATCAATAACTTAGGGATTCAATTAGATGAAGAACAGCAAAAATCTTCTGGCTTTGGTTCTGTCGAACGCACAATGGCCTGTTTAGAAATCGGTTTAAACAATGCTAAACCGTTTATTTGTGGTGAGCAATTTACTGCTGTCGATGTGTATGTCGGTGCATTTGTGATGTTTTTAGTCAAATACCAAATCATGGAAACCACCCCTGCGATGCAAAAATACCTTGATAGCTTAGCGACTATTCCTGCGATTGCAGAACTGTTGACAAAATAATGCCCAAAAAAAAGCTAAGCTCAAATGAACTTAGCTTTTAATTTAAATAACCAATACTTAACGCATGGTCACAAATTCTTCTGCCGCTGTTGGGTGAATGGCCACCGTATTATCAAAGTCTTTTTTGGTTGCACCCATTTTTAATGCAACCGCAAAGCCTTGTAAGATTTCATCCATACCAAAACCGATACCATGAATACCCACGATTTTTTCTTCTTCACCCACACAGACCAATTTCATACGGCAAGGCTGACGATGCGAAGTGACGGCGGTATACATGGCTGTGAAAGATGACTTATAGCATTTAACTTTATCAGCACCATATTTTTCAATCGCTTCTGGCTCAGTTAAACCAACTGTACCAATTGGTGGGTGAGAGAACACCACCGTTGGGATATTACTGTAATCTAAGTGCTCATCCGGTTTATTATTAAATAAACGTTCAGATAAACGACGACCCGCAGCAACCGCAACAGGGGTTAACTCAACGGCGCCAGTATTATCACCAACTGCATAGACACCCGGTACATTGGTATTTTGGTATTTATCAACCTTGATATAACCTTTTTCATTCAGTGCGACGCCTGTGGCTTCAATATTCAGGTTATCTGTCATTGGTTCACGACCAATAGCCCAAATTAATGCATCGACGGTTTGTTCTTGGCCATTTTCCAATTTTAATGTCAGTGAACCATCTGCATTTTTCACGACTTCTTTTGGAATTGATTCCGTATGCAGTTTAGGGCCTTCCGTATTCATGACTTCCACTAATGTTTCGACAATCAGTGGGTCAAATGAACGTAACGGGGCATGTTTACGCACAAATAAATGCGCCTCTGCGCCTAAACCATTTAATACACCAGCAAGTTCAACGGCAATATAACCGGCACCCACAACCGCAACACGTTTTGGCAATGCTTCAAGTTCAAAGAAGCCATCAGAAGTCATGCCATATTCTGCACCTGGGATAGCAGGGATCACTGGACGCCCGCCAGTTGCAATCAAAATATGGTCTGCCGTGTAGGTTTCACCATTTACCTCAACAGTATGGGCATCAATAAAACGTGCAAAACCATTGATGACATCAACTTTATTATTCCCTAAGACACGGTCATAAGACTGGTGAATTCGGTCAATATAAGCAGTACGACTATCAATAAGTGTTTTCCAATCAAAACGATTAATTGTCGCATCAAAACCATAATCAGGACCATAATTGCGAATAGCTTCCGAGATTTGTGCCGCATGCCACATCACCTTTTTCGGTACGCAGCCCACGTTAACACAAGTCCCACCTAATGCTTTCGCCTCAATTAAGGCACATTTTTGCCCATACATTGCTGCACGGTTCATCGACGCAATACCACCGCTTCCGCCACCAATTGCGATATAGTCGTAATGTTTGCTCATAATTTGGTTATTCCCATTGATTGAATGATTTATGAATGCATTTTCTCGCATCATACTATTGATTGTCATGGCATAAATAGCGCTTTACGATAGATAACACCTGTTAATTTAATCGGTATTACCTATCAAAAATACAGTTTACTCTGGCACAATCCACTCAACTAACGTATGCCCAGTGCCTTCTGGGACGAGTGTTTTATGTAACCATGGCAGCACATTCTTCATTTGCTGCTCAAGTTTCCAAGGTGGGTTGATCACTATCATACCGGATGCCGTCATCCCACGTTGGTCGCTATCAGGACGTACCGCCAATTCAATTTGTAATATTTTACGAATGCCTGTTGCTTCTAATTGATTGACCATACGCTTAATTTGTTGACGTAATACAACAGGATACCAAATTGCATATGTTCCTGTTGCAAAGCGTTTATAGCCTTCCACCACCCCTTTCACGACCGCTTCATAATCCGTCTTCATCTCATAAGGAGGGTCCATCAGCGCAAAGCCACGTCGACTCTGTGGGGGTAGTTTCGATTTTAGCTGTTGATAGCCGTCTTCCTTGAAAACTTGCGCGCGGTTATCCCGTGAAAATTCTGTACGTAATAATGGATAATCGCTCGAATGTAGTTCAGTTAATACCAGCTTATCGTGTTCACGTAATAAATATTTTGCTAATAATGGTGAACCTGGGTAATAGCGTAAACGCCCATTATCATTCAATTGGCGCACAATATTCATATACGGCAATAATTCCTCAGGCAAATCAGGTTGCTCCCAAATACGCGCAATCCCTTCAAGATATTCACCTGTTTTTTCTGCATGCTCCCCCGTTAATTGATAACGGCCAGCACCTGAATGTGTATCTAAATACAGAAACGGTTTTTCTTTCTCTTTCAGAGATTCAATGATCAAGCTCTGTACTGTGTGTTTTAACACATCAGCATGGTTGCCTGCGTGAAAGCTGTGACGATAACTTAACATGTAACGTTTGTTTCCTGAGGAAATTCAATACTAGCCACTAAGATGACTATTATTAAATAGGTTCTTTAAAGATAGCCCTTTTGAACAAAAAATAGACCGGATTTATTCATCCGGGTCATTATAGCTAAAATTGACTACAAATGTCATAACCATAGCTGTGTTAAAATTCACATGACTGAAAAGAAATAAAACGCTATCCTAAACACAAATTTTAAAATAAACAGAGGTAAATGATGAATAAACTACTCCTTACAACTAGTATTTGTATTTCCTTTTTTGCTAGCGCATCAGTAATGGCAGCAAAAACACAAAATGGCTGCGAAATAAAGAAACAACGCATTCAAGAACAAATTGATTACGCAAAACAACATGGTAATCAACATCGAGTTAAAGGCTTAGAAGAAGCATTAGATAATGTGAATCGTTATTGCACTCCAGAATCTTTATATCGTGATAGTCAAAAAGATGTAGCTGAGAAAACAGAAAAAGTGCAGGAACGCGAAGCTGAGCTGCAGGAAGAAAAATTAAAAGGCGATGACAGTAGTAAAATTAAAAAACGTGAAAGAAAACTCGCAGAAGCTCAAGCAGAATTAAAAGAAGCCCAAGCTGAACTGCAAGTTTATAAAGATGCGCTTTAATTTCTAACGCCCCTTTTCCTCTGATTAATTAACCAGTTGCTTTGACTTTAAACAAACGTTCCAATGACTATTTGTCTCTTAAAACAGTCATTGGGATGAAGTTACTGTCCAATTTAAGCTATAGTACTATGCATATCATTCATTTATAGGCATTAAATAGGTCGAAAAGTCAGACAACTTTTAGTTGCGGGAAAAGGGGATTAAATGTCGAATACGCAGGAAGAAGAACAGAAAGATACTAATAAACTGAAAGCGACACTGAATAAAAGTATTGATGGCAGTAAAAAAGCAGTGACCTTCTCAATGCGAGTTGTGAACTTTATTTGTGCAATTCCTTTTATTGCTCACATCATTCGTACCGTGCAACGTTTTAATGACCGAATGGGGAACCAGTTTGGGGCTGCAATTACCTATTTCTCCTTTCTCTCTTTAATTCCCGTTTTAATGTTTTCATTCGCCGCTGCCGGTTTTGTATTAGCCAGTAATCCTGAATTGCTTGAAAAATTAGTTCGTGGAATTTCTGCAAATATTACTGACCCTACGCTCGCAAATACATTAGAAAGAACAATAGACACCGCAATCCGCCAACGTACGACAGTTGGGCTGACAGGGTTGGCTTTAGCCGTGTACTCAGGGGTTAATTGGGTTAATAACTTACGTTTAGCTATTTTGGCACAATCACGTTCTGTATGGGAACGTAATGAAGATGAACATGAAAATATTATTTTCCGCTACATTCGCGACTTCTTTGCCTTAATTGGCCTACTTATTGCCTTAATTGTGACAATTACACTTACCTCTGTTGCTGGCTCTGCACAAGCGACGATTGTCAGTACGCTTGGGTTAGATGGTATAGAATGGCTTAAACCTGCTTGGACACTGATTGGTTTAACAATATCAATTACAGCTAATTTCCTACTATTTTTATGGATTTTTTGGATCCTACCGCGTATGCAGCATCGCCGCAGGTCACTATTTAAAGGAACATTGCTTGCAGCTATTGGGTTTGAAATCATTAAATCCATTATGACATGGATTTTACCTAACCTTGCTTCGTCACCTTCTGGAGCTGCGTTTGGTTCAGTGCTTGGCCTAATGGCATTCTTTTACTTCTTTGCGCGTTTAACCTTATTTTGTGCAGCTTGGATAGCGACTGATGAGCCAAAAGGTTCATTGGATAACGAAATAATTAAATAACAACTTACTGGGGCGGTAAGACAAACCGCCCTACCACTGTTTAAAACTAGCGTTTCATTTCTTCTGCCAACGTTCTAACCAATAAAGACGCAGACATCTCACGAGCTTTCGCCACATTCTGCCCCGCCCAATATGCCGCAAACTCATCACTACCTAACTTCATTGCTGCTGCATTGAGCTGCTTACCAATATCATAAACCAATGGATAATCAGGTAATTGACTTGTCTCATAGCCGTTACCTGCTCGAATAAATTGATTAATAATCCCTCTCGCTGGGCGCCCTGAAATAGCAGAAGTTAGTTGAGTGTGATCCGCTGTTTGCAATTTGATCTTAGCTCGATAACCTGCATTCGCGGCAGATTCAGGGCAAAGTAAAAATGCTGTGCCTAATTGAGCGGCAGCAGCACCGCACTCTAAAGCCCTATTGATATCTTGCCCATCCATTATGCCACCCGCAGCAATCACAGGTAAATCAATATGTTGAGAGATTAACGTCACTAATTCATAAGTGGTGAGTTCTTCATCTAAAGCTTGCAAATCAAACATGCCTCGATGCCCTCCCGCTTCAATACCTTGTGCAACAACAGCATCAATTCCAGCCAATTCAATTTGTTGTGCTTCTTGTAAATTCGTTGCCGTCGCCATGGTATAAATACCATGTTGTTTCAATTGCTGTACCACCTCGATGGATGGAATATTAAAATGAAAACTCACTACTGCAGGTTTTGTTTCAAGTAACATAGATAACATTTCTGAGTTATCTAAAAAAGTGTGATAAATTTCATTGAGATAGGTAGGAGGAGTCTCATTAAATTGAGCGAAATAAGGCGCTAAATACTGGCTCCATGCCAGTTCATTATCAGGATGACGTTTCGCAGGTAAATGGCAGAATAAATTGACATTGAATGCTTTACTTGTCAGTGCTTGTGTTTGAGTAATCAATTGGCGAGCTTGTTCTACTGAATTTGCGCCTAGGCCTAGTGAGCCAAGCCCTCCAGCTTCTGAAACCGCAGCGGCTAGCGCCGGAGTAGAAACTCCCGCCATTGGGGCTTGTATGATGAGATAACGCAAACCTAACCTTTGTAGAAATATATTCGAGCTATTCATGTTATTTCCTTTACTTCAATGTCTGGGTACATTTTATGTTCTTATATTGAGGATAAACATAGCACCAAATTTATATAAAAAGAAAAAACACTTGCCATTGTGTCATCGCCATATTGTCACTTTAAGCGCATTTAAAGCGTACAGGGATCGTATAGATATGATTAAGATGCCATATATCCTCATCTTAATCATTCAATAATGAGATTATTATGACCACCTCTATTCAACAGCTCGAAAATTTAACTTGTGGCGTCGTCCTTTACTATCATAATCAGACCAAAAATAGCGTGGGTGCCTTCTGTGCTAGAGGAATGGATATTGAAGGTAGGCCTCTTACTGTTGATACACCACTACGAATTGCCAGTAATACAAAGACATTTACCGCAGCTGCAATTTTACGTCTTGCTGAAATGGAAAAACTCAGTATTGATGATGCAATATCTGAATATATTGACCCTCAATATAATACGCTACTCAGTACCCAATATAATACTCACGCTATCACTATCCGCCATTTACTGGAGCACAGTAGTGGCCTGCTAGACCATGCAGATGGAGACTATCTAAAAGCCGTTCTCAAACAACCTAACTATGTTTGGAGCCGAACAGAACAAATCGAAATGTACATGCGTAAACAATTTCCCACGTTTTCGCCTGCAAAATCCTTTATCTATTCAGATACGGGTTATATTTTGCTCGGTAATATTATTGAACGGATTACGGGGCAATCTCTTGGCCTAGCTGTTAGGGAGCTTTTACATTTCGATTCTATTGGTCTCGAGAGCGCATATTGGGAGTCATTAGAACAACCGCCGCAAATCGCAGCACCACGGGCTCGTCAATATTTAGGTAAATTGGATGGAACACATATTCATGCTTCCATGGATACCTATGGCGGTGGGGGTTTAGTTATGTCCTCGAAACAAATGGCGATATTTCTAGAAGCGCTGTTTGAGGGAAATATTTTTTCATCACCAAATACGCTAGAGACTATGCTAAGTATGGGTTCTCACGAAGGTGCAGAACTTTACCGATTAGGCATTATGGTGAATGTGGTCAATGGTATCACCCTGTATTCACATTTAGGCTTTTGGGGATCTGTAGCCTATTACGCACCAGAAGCAAAAATCAGTGCGGCAGGATTTGTTGATGACAGAGAGTCGCGAGAGACTCTAATTCGCGTTATTGAATCGCTATTAAGCCAATAACATTAATGAAAAGGTAGCCACTGAATCATTCAATGACTATCTTTTCATATATCTATCTTTTCATGCTTATTGTGAGGTGTGATTTTCTTCTGCTGGTGCAGCGGGAGCCGCTTCTGTTGGTACTGGCGCAGCAATTTGGGGCCATAACACCTTGGTAAATTTCTGGCGAATTTGTTCTGCATCCATCATTTGTTTATCTTTTGGCTGCGCTAATACAAACGCTGCCTCTTGAGATAATAACCGACGGGCTTCCATATTCACCTGTTCAAGGCTTTGTGACGCCAAGAAAGATTGCCTTAACCGCTGGTATTGTTCAGGAGCAATGTCAACCACCCCATTTTGTTGGGAAATCAAACGTTGGCTAATCAAAACATCAGTACTCGTACGCGCATAGGCTGCAAATAGTTGCGATAACTGCACTTGTTTTTCTTTAAGCATATCGTCAAATAGCTCAGCAGCAATACCATTTTGGTTAATCGATGCAAGCTCACTCGCAACAATATCCGTTACTGCTGCCATTTTTTCAGGTGCTGCTGTCACTGTTAACGTACAACTGGCTTTCTGATATTGCACACGACAATCCAACCCCGGAACAACTTCCCCTTGATTAAATTTCTGATTAAACGCTTTTTGCAAAGAACGATAAACCGCTTCACGTGCTAAATCGCTCGACCAATAACGCAATAAAACATTTGAGTCTTTAATGGGGAGCCAATCAATATCCCAAATTAATGAAAGCGTATCCTGTGCAGGCTGTTCCTGTAAAATATCAATAGATTGTGGTTTTACCGCCGATAGTACTGCAACAGAAACAGGTTCAGAGCGCCTACCTTCTAATGATGAGAAAGTTTGTGAAATTGAATCAGATAACATTCGAGAATCAACATGGCCCGCTACATACAATGTCATGACGTCCGGTGTGTACCATTTTTGATAAAAAGAATTCACACTATCAAGAGCTACAACATCATTCGGTTTTTGGCCTGGGTCATACCCCATCATCGTCGACCCCTTTAAACGCGCTCGCCAAACGGGATCATTGGCATTTAAAGGAAGTGTTGCAACTGGGACATTTTGTGCTGTCAAACCATTATGTAATGTCGTTTCTGTATACTCAGCTCCTGCAACAGAAGTTGCTAACCAGCTGAGTGCTTGCTTAATTAAGTCTGGGCGATTATTCGGTAAACTTAAGCTATAAATGGTGTAGTCATAAGAAACAACAGCGGGTGGAATTGGCATGTCAGGGTCTGTGGCCTGACGCCAGAAATCTTGTAATGTTGCTGTTGGAAATGCTTCAGTTTGATGAAGCAACGCCATTTTAGGAATGAGGTAACTGTACCCTTTCTCGCTCGCTTTTTCTGTTAATGAGCCTGTTTTAATTGCTAACCTAAGCTGGATACGATCATTAGGACGTTGCGGTGTTTGTAATAATTGCCAGCTAAAGCCATTTTCTAGCTTCCCTTGCTGCCATGCTGGATCAGGTTGTAAAGGCTCAGCTCCCGCTAAATACGCGACTGAGAATAATACAACACCAATGATATACCGAACTTTCAAGCCCTGCATGTAAACCCCTATGTGTTTTATATCTTTATATTTAACCGCAAATAGCAACAGATAAATTAACGAAAAACGTGAACTTATCGGGTTAAACGATATAGTTTGGCTTTATTCCATTTTTCATTGTTACCACTATAACGATATTAGACCATAAAGCTGAGTTCATGTTCATGACTTAATCTGATTTTTGCTGTTTTCTTTGACGGTTATACCCTTTTGCAAGTAAACCGAGCTCATCGTCACGATGATATTCAGACACAACAATTTGATTAACTTCAGAATTTGTCTGTAATTCAATTGCGATTTTACGTAGCGGCCTTATTATCATACGACTGACACACCACGTCATTCCAATAGCAATAATGAGTACCAACAATAAATAAGTTGTTGTCATCAAAGCAAGGGTATTTAGCGCAAACCGATAAACACGGTTAGGATCCACTTGTAATGTTAAATACCCTTGAGGCTTCGCTTGCAACACAACATTTCCATACGCATACAATGGTACGGTCATTTCGACAGGGATCCCCACAAAATGGGTAACCCAATTGGGTATCGGCTTCGGCGTTGCAAAGCTTAGGTTCATTACCGTTGTGCCATCAACAGTAATAATCGCGTTTCCCATAATGCCTGATGTCTTTAAGCTTATCAGCAGCCGTTTAACTTCATTAAGGTCGGAGCTTAGGAGGGAATCTGTTAATGGTTTTTGAATTTGCACTACAGCGTTACTGAGCTGGTCTAAATAATCTTGCTTACGTTGTTCAACTAAGTAACTGAATTGAATAGCTAAAAAAAGCGCAAGTGATAGTAGCGTAATCATAAAGAATACGACCATACTTTTTAATGTTAGTGAGCGTTGGACTCGGGTATTCATTTGGCCACAACCTTTCTAATCAAGCAGCTTTTTAAAGAAAACGGAAACATCAGTCAGTATACTTGATTTTATCCGTAAAAGAGTAGCTTAAAAAGAAAGATTGGGTATTTAGGACAAACAGCATGTTAAAGCGGCTTAAAGTGGCACTAGAATAAAAGACGGCAGAAAGTTAGCCTTTCCACCGTTTCACTCCTTAACTCACGACAACCGTTTGTTTTTCATCTTCATCAACCGCAAAACACGCAACTAACTGTTGGTTATATTCCTTCAATGTTGGTTGAAATTGAGTACACTGACCAAATGCTCTACGGCAACGCGCTGCAAATGCGCACCCCGGTGGTGGGTTTAAAGGACTTGGTAACTCTCCCGTTAACTTAATACGTTCGCGCCGAGCGTCTGGGTTCAACCTTGGTGTCGCTGATAATAACGCTTGAGTATAAGGGTGAAGAGGGTTATTAAAAATCTGCTCTTTTGTTCCTTTCTCCACACAGCGGCCTAAATACATCACCATAACTTCATCAGCAATATGCTCTACCACCGATAAATCATGTGAAATAAAGACATAAGACAAACCTAAATCTTGCTGTAAATCCATCATCAGATTTAATACTTGAGCACGAACAGAAACATCCAGTGCGGAAACGGGTTCATCTGCAACCACGATGTCAGGGTCAAGCATTAAACCACGTGCTATCGCGATACGCTGGCGTTGACCACCAGAAAACATGTGAGGATATCGGCTATAGTGCTCTGTTTTTAAACCCACTTTAGCCATCATCGATAATACTTTTTCCCTGCGCTGCTCTTTCGACAGTGAAGTATTAATCAATAACGGCTCTTCCAAAATTTGCCCCACCTTTTTACGTGGATTCAAAGAGCCATAAGGGTTTTGAAACACAATTTGGATTTTTTGGCGACGCAGTTTCTCTGCAGACTTATCTTTTACTAACAAGTTTTGGTCTTGGTAATACAACTCGCCCTCAGAAGGTTGCTCAATCATGGTTAATAAACGACCTAATGTCGATTTACCACACCCCGACTCCCCAACCACGGCCAGTGTTTTACCTCGTTCTAGCTCAAAAGAGACTCCATCCAATGCTTTTAAGGTTTTTTCAGCAGCAAAAACCCCTCTTTTGACGGAATAATATTTTTTCAAATCCACCGCTTTGAGCAATGGAGTGTGTTGTTTATCACTCATAATGTTGGCCTCCCCATATCATCCAGCGGCATATGGCATTTGACTTGGCGATCACCAACGGTTTGTAACATTGGCTCTTCTTGACGGCATTTCTCCGTTGCATACGGACAACGTGGGTTCAATAAACACCCTACAGGCCTATCGTATTTTCCGGGGACCACACCAGGAAGTGAGGCTAAACGGGATTTATTCGTCGCAAATTCCGGCAAGGCACGTAATAGCGCTTGTGTATAAGGATGGCGAGGATGTTTAAAAATATCACTTGCTTTGGCGGACTCCACCACCTGCCCCGCATACATCACAATAATATGATGCGCAGCTTCTGCCACTAAAGCGAGGTCATGCGTGATAAGCACTAATGCCATATTTTCTTGCTGCTGCAATTCCAACAATAATTCAATAATTTGGGCTTGAATAGTGACATCTAATGCCGTTGTCGGCTCATCCGCAATCAATAATTTAGGCCGGCATGCTATTGCCATAGCAATCATCACACGCTGGCTCATTCCTCCTGACAATTGGTGAGGATACACATCTAAACGTGATTGTGGGTCAGGGATACCCACCATGTCTAACAGGTCAATTGCCCGTTGCTTACGCGTACTTTTGCTGCCGCCTTGGTGGACTTTCAATGCTTCCATAATCTGATAACCCACCGTAAAACATGGGTTTAAACTGGTCATCGGGTCTTGGAAAATCATCGCCACATCGGCACCAACGATTTGCCGGCGCTCTTTTTCAGGGATTGACAGTAAATCTCGTCCATCAAATTGCAATGAATTCGCCATCACTTTTCCCGGGTAATCAATTAACCCCATAATAGCCAGTGAACTCACTGATTTACCTGAACCAGATTCCCCTACAATACCAACGACTTGGCCTTTATCAACGCTATAGCTGATGCGGTCAACGGCGCGAAACGGTGCCTTTTCGTCTCCGAAATGAACCGAAAGTTGTTCTACATTTAACAATGCCATTTGGTTACCTCATCACTGCTTGAGTTTTGGATCAAATGCATCACGTAACCCATCACCCATCAGGTTAAACGCAAGCACCGTCAATAAAATTGCCAGTCCAGGGAAAGTCACAACCCACCATGCGCTTTGTGCAAATTGCAGCACATCAGACAGCATCGTTCCCCACTCAGGAGTTGGTGGCTGCGCGCCCATTCCGAGGAAACCCAAAGCAGCCATATCTAAAATGGCATTCGAAAAACCTAAAGAGGCTTGTACAATCAATGGTGCCAAACAGTTAGGCAAAATATTCACGAACATTTGGCGTACAGCCCCTGCACCCGCAACACGAGAAGCCGTCACATAGTCACGGTTGACTTCCACTAAAACAGCCGCTCGTGTTAATCGAATATAGTGAGGTAATGCAACAAACGTCAAAGCAATCGAGGCATTAACAATCGAAGGTCCAAAAATGGCGACCAGTACCAAAGCTAATAACAAACTTGGCAATGCCAACATGATATCGACAACTCGCATAATTAATGCGTCAACGACACCACCAAAATAGCCAGCGATCACACCAATAGTGACCCCCATGATTAACGACAGCACAACCACTAAACAACCAACTAGCAGTGACAGGCGGGCGCCATACATTAAACGAGAGAGTAAATCGCGCCCAACATCATCAGTGCCTAAAATAAACTGCCAACTTCCCCCATCTTCCCAAACGGGTGGAGCAAGTAAGAAATCACGAAATTGTTCATCTGGAGCATGTGGAGCTAATATACCTGCAAAAATCGCAATCAGTACCATCAGGATAATGTAGAACATCCCGACAACTGCCCCTTTGTTACGTTTAAAATAATGCCAAAATTCTTGTAATGGTGTCATCGGCTGTGGGGCGCTGACAACGGTTGGCTCAGTAGATTGAGACATTTAGCGCTCCTTATTTCTTATGACGAATACGTGGGTTTACAATGCCATACAGCACGTCGACCACTAAGTTTACGAAGATAATCAGTGTAGCAACCAGCAGAACTCCCCCTTGTACCACAGGGTAATCACGACGCTGTAGCCCTTCGATTAACCAGCGCCCTAACCCAGGCCATGAGAAAATAGTTTCTGTCAAGATAGCCCCTGCTAACATCACCCCAACCTGCAAGCCAATTACCGTAACAACGGGTAATAATGCATTGCGTAGTGCGTGAATTAAAATTACGCGAGCGCGGCCAAGACCTTTAGCACGTGCAGTACGAATATAATCCTCTCCCAATACTTCCAACATTGACGAGCGAGTCATACGCACAATAACGGCTAATGGGATCGTACCCAAAACAATGGAAGGCAATATCAAGTGCTCTACCGCATCAATAAAATCGCCATCTTCACCCCAAATTAGGGTATCAATTAACATAAAACCGGTTAGAGGCTGGGAATCATCAAGAAAAACAGTGTCACTCACTCGTCCTGCAACAGGGGTGAGGTCTAATTGCACCGACACTAACATGATGAGCATGATCCCCCACCAGAAGATAGGCATTGAGTAACCTGTTAAAGAAAGGCCAATTGCAGTATGGTCAAAGATTGAACCACGTTTTACTGCGGCTAAAACCCCAACTGGGATCCCAACAGAAATTGCAAAAATCATGGCACAAGTTGCCAATTCAACTGTCGCTAAAAAACGGGGTAAAAACTCTTCCCATACACCGATGCGACTTTTTAAGGAAATCCCTAAATCACCATGAAATATCCCATTGATATAATGAAGATATTGTTTCCAAAGTGGCTGATCAAGCCCTAACTCTGCCATTAAATAAGCATGCCTTTCAGGGGATAGTCCCCTTTCACCGGCCATGATCATCACCGGGTCGCCTGGGATCATGTGGACAAAGGCAAAAGTCAATAATGTAATACCGATAAACGTGGGGATCACAAGCCCCAATCGTCGGAGGATAAATTGCAACATATCCTGAATCTCTTTAATAATGCCGTTGACGGCTCTTAGTCCGTTTGGCTACTCAGAAAATTGCTTTTCCGGGTGCTCACAAACAACTTAACTTCTCTGCTTCTTCTAGAGAAGAAAACGCCCTCCGCTCTAAACCAGCAACGAAGGGCATAGACAGATTAGATACGATTACTTCTCAATATCGACGTTTTCGAAGTGGTGCTTGCCTAGTGGGTCAACCACATAGCCTTTGACTTCTTTACGTACGGGTTCAAACACTGTAGAGTGCGCGATAATGAGGGCTGGCGCCTGCTCATTCATCACAACTTGCGCTTGTTTGTACAGTTCGACTCGCTTGTCGTGATCTGCTGTTTGGCGCGCTGGTTGGATCAAGTTCTCAAAGCTTTCATTACACCATTTTGAGTAATTAGAACCTTGCTCTTTTGCTGCACAGCTAAACAAGGTTGCAAAGAAGTTATCAGGGTCCCCATTGTCACCCGTCCAACCCATCATTACTGTTTGTGGCTCACCATCTTTCGCACGTTTGAGGTACTCTCCCCATTCGTAGCTAACAACTTTTGATTTAACGCCAACTTTTGCCCAGTCTGCTTGGATCATTTCCGCCATACGGCGTGCATTTGGATTATATGGTCGTTGAACAGGCATTGCCCACAGGTCAATTTCAAAACCATTCGGGAAACCCGCTTCTGCTAATAAGGCTTTGGCTTTTTCAGGATTATATTCGTAATCGTTCACCGCATCGTTATAGCCCCACATTGTCGGTGGGATAAGGTTTTTCGCTTTTTGGCCTGCACCTTGATAAACCGCTTCGATAATTGCATCTTTGTTCACCGCCATAGACAGTGCTTGGCGAACCTTTTGATTATCCAACGGTTTTTTCTCAACATTATAAGAGAGATAGCCGACGTTTAGGCCTGGTTGCTCCATTAATGTAATGTCTTTATCTTGCTTCATGCGCTCTAAATCAGCCGGGTTTGGATATGGCATGACTTGGCATTCATTTTTTTGCAGTTTTGCATAACGAACGGAAGCATCTGGTGTGATAGAGAAGACTAAACGGTCAAGTTTAGGTTTTGTACCCCAATATTGGTCATTGGCTTTATAAAGAATACGAGAGTCTTTTTGGTATTGTTGCAGAACAAATGGGCCCGTTCCAATTGGGTTTAAGTCCACTTTCTCTGGCGTACCCGCTTTCAACATCTGGTCTGCATATTCAGCAGAAAGAATCGATGCAAAGTCCATTGCCATATCAGCTAAGAATGGTGATTCTGGGCGAGTTAATGTGATTTTTACTGTGTTATCATCGACTTTTTCAACTTTATCGATAATTTTATCCATATCCATTCCCATAAAGTATTCATAGCTACCGCCTGAAACTTTGTGATATGGGTGATTTGCATCTTTTTGGCGCATAAATGTATAAATCACATCATCTGCGTTAAGATCACGGGTCGGTTTAAATTCTTTGTTAGAGTGCCATTTGACACCCTTACGTAGATGGAAAGTGTACTCTTTACCATCATCACTCACTTCCCAGCTTTCCGCTAAACCCGGTTCAATTTCCGTTGTTCCTAATTTGAATTCAACTAAACGGTTATACAGCGGGATAGAGCTTGCATCATAGGTTGTTCCTGATGTGAACAACTGTGGGTTAAAGCCTTCTGGAGAACCTTCAGAACAGTAAACTAACGTTTTTGCCTGTACTGTTGCTGATACTGCTAATGCTGCCAATGTAAGTCCTACAGTCAGTAGACCTGTCTTTTTAATAGAGCGCATCTGTATGCTCCTATGGTGTTCATGTTGTTTTGCTTGATGTCTAAATCCGTCATAAAAGCGACAGATGTAGTATCTGTATTTTTTGTTATTCATTGTGCAATTAATCAACTGTCACTCACTTCGTCAATAGCCACATTTACGCTCCGCCCACAATTCATGTAACATATTAGAAACAATTAGCATTGCAATTTAGCTTAAAATTTCATAATGAAGTGCAAGATGCAGGTGTTATAACCATATAATTAGTGGTGAATAGGGTTTTATATCGTGGTTATTTATTTTTATATTTGTGATTAAGTGCTGAATTACTGAACGAATATAGTGCTTTTGTTGGCATGATACGAAATAAAACACTAGAGAGAATCGATGTGGAAATTATTTTAGTATGTAATTATTTAGTTTGTTTTTTATGCAAATAAAAAACATTCAACTGCTTTCACTAAACATAATTTTAACCAATTGATAACTTAAAGAATAAAATAATACTGGCTGTAGTTTGTATTCTTATTTTCCAAAGTACAGAATATGCTTTAATACTGATGATAAAAACTACAATTGCCTAATATTACCTAGGTCATTTTAAATAGATACAATCACCAGCTTTAACCCTATGATTTAATTAATAATGAAATTTCATTTGAAGGCTCGAACTCATTGAATTTGCCAGTAGTCGGTCAGTTTGCCAAACTGGCGCTTCTACAAATAAATGATATGACAAACTCCCAATTTGGCCTTTAGCTCCGACTCTCCCTCCCAGCAATAGGTTTTCTTTCCAAAATGTGGCTCTATCATTTGATGTTGTTCCTAAACCTAACGAGGTATATAAAGCCATTTGCGGCCATGGGCTCTGCCAGACCACCTCGTTTTGTAGCTTTAAGCTATTATCCCCCATTTCAAGGTGCTCAGCTCCACCGATAAAACCACTAACACCTCCAAATCCAGTAAGTGATCCTTGGTCTAATAAAACATCTAGCTTGTCACGACTTAATTGCATATCAAATTGGCTTTGATATTGAAAAGGGGAGGCTTCCTTCATTGCTGAAGCCGAAATCTGTAAAACCTGTGGCTTATTTAAACCCGTAATTTGCTGTACATTGGTACCAAACCAGTTAGTTCCTTGTTTATACGTTAATGTAACTAAAGCACTTCCCCGTAGAAAATTGACCTGATGAGTTAACCCACCAATGATGTAATGAGCCAAGCGTTGTTGTGTTCGTAAGTGTAGGTCAGCCAAAAACATGTCACTTTTTTGGCTTTCAGACCCTAGACTTAATGAAGTTACCGTTTTTTCTGTTCGTTTTAATAAATATTCGGCTTGTAGTAATAAGAAGCCGTTATGCTGCTGTAGTGGTAAAGCGGCATCATTACTGGTAATAACTGTTTTATTTTCCTGATACCCACTAAATATTGAAAACAACCAATATTGATAAGGGAGAGAGTAAAACAATATTGCTGATTTAATTTCAGTTTCTTCTGTGTTGCTAAATTGACGGCTGATTTCTGAATATAAAAAATCACTTCGTAAAAAAGGATTGGCGACCATAAAAGTATGGCCAACAGTGCTACCGACTTGCCGAGAAATTGAGTGTGATTCAAAAGAAAGCGCACCTTGGAATTCGCGTCGGTGCTGGCCTACCACGACAATTTGAGTAGCATTCCCATAGGTATCATCAGGAATTAGTTTGATATGGAAAGGAAGTAAAGATGTATTTTGCAAATTGTACAAGCCTTGTTCAATTTGCCGTAAATTAAGCGTATCACCTAACTGGAAAGGAAATATGTGTGGTAGTAATTTATCTTCTGACTGCTCATTTTGATAAACCACAGAAGAAACCGTTCCTGCTATTATTTTTGCTTGCAAAATACCAAACAGAAAAGTTTGCTCAGGGTAATACAAGTAAGAGGTCAGATAGCCTGCATGAATTAACTTCGCCGTAATATCATCTGCATAATTGAGTAAGCCTTGTTCATCAATACATTGGCCCTCTATCTTTTGCCGCCATTTATTGACTTGGCTAACAGCTATTTCCTTAATCTGCTCAAGCCCAATGAAATGTACTTGATTTATCATAATACAAGTAGATGGCATCTCAACAATACCATTTGGAGGCGCTATAGGCGCGCTATAAGCTTTAAAGCCAATAACGGTATAAAGACTTAATAAGAAGAAACAAAGATGTATCGATAAAACGTTATTAACTTTCATTAACGAGTCCTTGTAATGAAAAAGCGTTTTTACCTAAAACAACATGAGTGAATCAGCTTATATATCAACAGAGATAGGTTATTGAGTGCAAGCCAAGTTAGTCTGAAATAGTTGGGGTGAAAAATAGGAAGGGATATAAACGAAAAAACCCACCTCAATGAGGTGGGTTCTAAAATTTGGTCGGCGAGAGAGGATTCGAACCTCCGACCCACTGGTCCCAAACCAGTTGCGCTACCAAGCTGCGCTACTCGCCGAAAACGGTGTGAATAATACTGCCAAGAACGGAGATCGTCAACCCATTTTTCGCCAATTCTGTTCGTTTGCTGATAAAACCACCAAAACAGTAAGGCTTATATGCAAATTACCTTATTTTAAGTAAAAAATAAGCACTAGAATATTTTAGTGCTTATTTATCAAACAGGTTAGCGTTTATAAAAATAACGTTAACTACAAGCTAATAACCTATTTTTAAGGCTATTGAAGCAAAGAAATATCCGCTACTTTTAAGAACAACTCACGTAATTGGCTTAATAGCGTCAAACGATTAATACGAACCGCTTGGTCTTCATCCATTACCATAACATTTGCAAAGAATTCATCCACGATATCGCGTAAAGAAGCTAATTCAACTAAAGCCTCTTGATAATTCCTTTCTGCAAACATTGGCGCAAGTTTATCTTGCAATACCACAACATGGGTCGCAAGTTTGACTTCTTCAGGTGTTTTTAGAACAGAAGCTAAAACGTTATCAGCCAATTTTTCTTCTGATTTGCTCAGAATATTGGAAACACGTTTATTTGCCGCTGCAAGTGCCTGCGCCTCTTCTAATGAACGGAAGTGAGTAACAGCTTTCACTCGTGCATCAAAGTCAGCAGGTTGTGTTGGATGACGAGCTAATACCGCTTGGATGGTATCAATACTATAGCCTAATTCTTGATACCAAGAACGGAAACGACCAAGCATGAACTCGACAACGTCATTAACCACATTTTTATTGGTTAATTTATCACCGTATAAACGAGCTGCTTCTTCTGTCATTTCAACAAGATCAAGCTGGTAGCCTTTTTCTACGATGATGCGTAAGACACCTAATGCAGCACGGCGCAAAGCGAATGGGTCTTTATCGCCTTTAGGATGTTGGCCAATACCAAAAATACCAGCAAGCGTATCCATTTTTTCAGCCAATGCTAATGCGGCTGAAACATCAGTCGATGGAAGTGCATCTCCAGAAAAACGCGGTTGGTACTGCTCTTTTAAAGCGAATGCAACGTCTTCTGACTCACCATCATGGCGTGCATAATGCATTCCCATAACGCCTTGAGTGTCTGTGAATTCAAACACCATATTAGTCATTAAGTCACATTTTGCTAATAAACCAGCTCGTGTCGCATGGTTTACATCCGCACCAATTTTGTTTGCAATCCAGCCAGCTAATGCTTCTAAACGGTCAGTTTTATCACGCAGTGTACCTAATTGTTTTTGGAACAATACAGTTTCTAAGCGTGGTAAGTTATCTTCCAAACGTTGTTTACGGTCAGTTTTAAAGAAAAATTCGGCATCTGCTAAACGCGGGCGTACAACTTTTTCGTTACCTGAAATAATTTGCTGAGGATCAGAAGACTCAATATTTGCCACAAAGATAAAATTAGGCATTAACTTGCCCGTCTTATCATAAACTGGGAAATATTTTTGGTCCCCTTTCATGGTATAAACTAGCGCTTCTGAAGGAACATCTAAGAATTTCTCTTCAAATTTAGCTGTTAAAACGACCGGCCATTCAACCAATGAAGTCACTTCTTCAAGCAAACTATCTGTTAAGTCAGCTTGACCACCAAGAGCCTGAGCCGCTTTTTCCGCATCTGCTTTAATAACCGCTTTACGTTCTGCGTAATCCGCCATGACTTTACCGCGTTCACGTAAAATGGCTGGATATTGTTCCGCATTATCAATAGTAAATTCAGATTCACCCATGAAACGGTGACCACGAATTGTGCGCCCGCTCTTAATACCTAAAATTTCGCCATCAATAACATCACTACCCAGTAACAATGTTACCGTGTGCACAGGGCGAACAAATTGTGTGTCCTTATCTGCCCAACGCATTAATTTAGGTATAGGTAATTTGGCCAATGCACGGCTAACCATATCAGCCAGTAATTCACTGACTGCCTGCCCTTTCATTTGGGCACGATAGAGTAGCCACTCGCCTTTATCCGTGGTCAAACGCTCAGCTTGATCAACGGTAATACCACACCCGCGAGCCCAGCCTTCAGCGGCTTTAGTTGGTTGGCCATCTGGACCGAATGCTTGAGAGATAGCAGGGCCGCGTTTTTCAATTTCACGGTCTGGCTGTGAAGCCGCTAAATCAGCGACTTTAAGTGCTAACCGGCGAGGAGCAGCAAACCACGTTACTGCACCATGAGCAATATCTGCCCCATCAAGTTCAGCCGTAAAATTTGCAGCAAATGATTCAGCTAATGAACGAAGAGCCTTCGGCGGTAACTCTTCGGTGCCGATTTCCACAAGGAAAGTCTGTTGAGTCATGACAGCCTCTTAGTTCTTATGACACATAGGGAATCCAAGCGCTTCACGAGAAGCATAATACGCTTCTGCAACCCCTTTGGTTAGGGTACGAATACGTAAGATATAGCGCTGGCGTTCAGTAACAGAAATGGCTTTACGTGCATCGAGTAAGTTGAAAGTATGAGCCGCTTTCAAGATACGTTCGTATGCAGGTAGTGGAAGTGGCGTTTCCAAAGCCAGCAAGTGTTGAGCTTCTTTTTCGTACTCTTCAAAGCATTTGAAAAGAAAATCAACATTTGCGTATTCAAAGTTATAGGTTGATTGCTCAACTTCGTTTTGATGATAGATATCACCATAGGTAGTTTTACCCAATGGGCCATCACACCAAACAAGGTCATACACGCTGTCCACGCCTTGGATATACATCGCTAAGCGCTCTAAACCGTATGTAATTTCACCTGTTACTGGTTTACACTCAAGACCACCGACCTGCTGGAAGTAAGTGAACTGAGTAACTTCCATCCCATTAAGCCACACTTCCCAGCCTAATCCCCAGGCACCTAATGTTGGGTTTTCCCAGTTATCTTCAACAAAACGAATGTCGTGAACTGTTGGGTCAACACCTAATTCTTTTAAAGAACCAAGGTATAACTCTTGGATATTGTCTGGTGATGGTTTGATGATCACCTGAAACTGGTAATAGTGTTGTAGACGGTTTGGGTTTTCACCATAGCGGCCATCAGTTGGTCGACGAGATGGTTGAACATAAGCCGCTGCAATAGGCTCAGGGCCTAATGCGCGCAAACACGTCATTGGGTGAGAAGTTCCAGCGCCGACTTCCATGTCCAATGGTTGAACAATGGTACAGCCTTGACGCGCCCAGTAGTCCTGTAATGTCAGGATAAGACCTTGAAAGGTTTTGGTATCAAACTTTTGCATGTTAGATCCGCACGCGATACGTAAAATTTAATGAAAGTACGCCAGTATACCCTTTGACCGCAAGATATACAGCATTGAATATGCCTGTATTTATTCTAAAAATAAAAAAAAATACTTTCACCCCTTTTAAGCTGGTTATTTATACAGTATAAATAGTTTGTTTTTTGAAGCAAACCAATTACCATTGTAAAAAGGATGAAAAATGGATACCGCACTAACACGTTGCCATTGGGTCAATCAAGATCCTGAATATATCGCTTATCACGACCATGAATGGGGTAAACCCACTTATGATAACTTAACGTTATTTGAAATGATCTGCCTTGAAGGCCAACAAGCCGGGCTCTCTTGGTACACCATTTTAAAAAAACGCCAAGGATATCGTGATCTATTTCATCATTTCGACCCTGAAAAAATTGCATCAATGAATGAAGACGATATTGAGCGACTCATGCAAGATACTCGGATCATCCGTAATCGATTAAAAATTAATGCAATTATTGCAAATGCAAAAGCTTATTTAGCCATGAAAGAAAATGGTGAAGACTTCTCCACTTTTATTTGGCAATTTGTTAATGGCCAACCCATTATCAACGGTTGGGAGCTCTCATCACAAGTTCCTGCGGAAACAGAACTTTCTAAGCTTCTCTCCAAAGCGCTCAAAAAACGTGGGTTTAAATTTGTCGGCTCAATTACTTGCTACGCCTTTATGCAAGCAACTGGCATGATAAATGACCATTTAGTGAATTGTTGCCAATTTAAATAAATTAGTTTTTATCGGTGTAACTCATCAAGTAAAAAGAAAAATAAACCACCAAAGCATTAACATTGCAACATTTTAGACTGTTAAATATATCCATCTTAATATTTTATCTTAATAAAAGATAGAAATTGGTGGTTGAACTCTGAGGTGCAGCGGAGTATGTTTTAAATTCCATTAACAATCTAATAAATATATGTGAATAAATGCGATGATATTTTCTAAATTTGGCAATAAATTTGCTAAAAATTCAGGTATTTCATTATTAATGAAAGACTTGAATGAAGGCATAAGAACCCCTGGCTCCATTATGTTAGGGGGAGGAAATCCTGCTCATATCCCTGAAATGGATAAGTATTTCCAAGATCTGTTAGCTGAGATGTGTGCTAATGGCCAATTGACGGACACTTTATGTAATTATGATGGTCCTCAAGGTAAAGATGCCATGTTGAAAGCGCTTGCAGCAACGCTAAAAGCAAAACTAGGTTGGAATATTAGCGCGAAAAATATTGCCCTATCTAACGGCAGCCAGAGTGCTTTTTTCTATCTATTTAACTTGCTAGCCGGTCGCTTTGAAGATGGTATCACCCGTAAAGTGCTATTTCCTCTTGCCCCTGAATATGTCGGTTATGCAGACTCAGGTCTTGATGATGGCTTATTCGTCGCGAATAAGCCACAAATAGAATTTTTACCTAATGGTCAATTTAAATACCGAGTCGACTTCAACACATTAGAGGTTACTGATGATATTGGTGTGATTTGTGTGTCTCGCCCAACAAATCCGACTGGTAATGTCATTACTGATGAAGAAGTTGAGCATTTAGACCAACTAGCTAAACAACATAATATTCCACTACTAATAGATAATGCTTATGGTGTTCCTTTCCCTGGCATTATTTTCAGCGAAGCTACGCCATTTTGGAACGAAAATGTCATTCTTTGTATGAGTTTATCTAAACTTGGTTTACCAGGAACTCGATGCGGCATTATCATCGCTAACGAAGAAATCATTGAAGCTGTTAGTAATATGAATGGCATCATCAGCCTTGCTCCTGGTGGTATAGGCCCTGCACTTGCTTTAGAAATGCTTAAAAAAGATGACCTTATTTCATTATCTAAAAATGTAATTGGCCCTTTTTATAAGCAACGTGTAGAAGAAGCCATCGAAATTATTCGTCGTTATATTCCAGAAGATAAGTGTCTAATTCATAAGCCAGAAGGTGCCATTTTCCTCTGGTTATGGTTTAAAGACCTACCAATTAATTGCTTAGAATTATACCAACGCTTAAAAAAACGTGGTGTATTGATGGTTCCCGGCCATTACTTCTTCCCTGGTATTGAACAGGATTGGCCACATGCGCATCAATGTATGCGTATGAACTATGTCCCTGAGCCAGAAAAAATTGAACAAGGGATCAAGATATTAGCTGAAGAGCTTGAAAAAGCTTATCAAGAAGTAACCTGCTAGTTGTGAAACGACAAGTTACTTTTAGCCCTGTTATTGCAATATTTAGGTAAAAAAAAGCCCTTTCATATAGAAGGGGCTAAAAATTAGCGAGAACTCCGTAATTGAAATCAAATTAACTTTTCAATACGAATATCATTCAAAACTATTAGAACATCTTTTCTATTTGGTTATTGCTTAAACAAAAGCACTTTTTGCCCCTATATATCGTGATACCTTTCATTACTGCCTTATACATCAAACATCAAAATCCAAATATCATATTGAAAAAGCTATAATTTTAGAAATTTCAATAGAATTTCTGCTATTCATCGGTTTAACAATCACATCTAGCTAAACCGCCCAAAATAAAATAGCCAGCAATTGTGGAGAAATAATTCTTAAAAACATCGCTAATGGATAAACCGTTGCATAAGACAATGCCGGAGCACCGCTGGCCGCATGAATATTATTTGCAAAAGCCAGTGCAGGAGGGTCTGTCATAGAGCCCGCTAGCACCCCACAAAGGCTCAAATAGTTCATTTTGCCAAAAATTCGAGCTACAACACCTGTAATAAATAGTGGTACAAACGTAATCAATAGCCCATAACCAATCCACGTTAGCCCATCACCTTTAATTAAAGTATCAATGAAGCCACCACCAGAATTGAGCCCAACAACAGCGAGGAACATGACGATTCCCAGTTCTCTCAGCGCTAAGTTTGCACTCGGAGGCATAAACCAATATAAACGCCCTATAGTCCCTATACGACCGAGAATTAGAGCAACAACCAGTGGCCCTCCCGCTAACCCCAGTTTCAGCGCAGCAGGAAAACCAGGAACAAAAACAGGTATTGACCCCAGCACAACTCCAAGCCCTATCCCGAGGAATACAGGTAACATTTGAACTTGCTGTAGTTTCTGTTTCGCATTACCTAACAAAGCGGTGACGGCTTCGATTGACTCAGGACGTCCAACAATATTTAAAATATCACCAAATTGTAAAACCGAATTGTTATTAGCAACTAAATCAATACCAGTACGGTTTAATCGTGTCACAACAACATCATATTTTTGTTTTAAGTTTAAGTCTTTCAGCCTTTTACTTAGTACAGCATCATTCGTCACCACCACACGAACAGAATGCAAAATAGAGCTTGATGTCGACAGGGATACGTCAACTTCCTCACCTAATATTAAACGAACTTTATTTAAATCATCTTTTAAACCAACAACGTGCAATAAGTCACCTAAATGAATTTCTGTGGTAGGCTGAGGAACAACCAGCATGTCCCCACGTTTTAATCTTGAGCAAACAATAGCTTCACTACCAAGCAGTGGGATGTCTTGCATCATTAAGCCATCAAGATTGGCGTTACGAATGGCAATGTTCATAGTCTGCAGAGAGTCGCGCTGTTGAAAAGTAGAACTATTAAATGCAGAAGCCTCTTTCTCTACTGAAATTCTAAAGATAATGCGTACTAACCACATCACCAATAAGATGCCACAAATCCCCATAGGGTAAGCCATGGCATAGCCCATCCCCATCTGGCCAACAAGATTAGGGTCAGATCCTAAGTCAGTTAAAATTTGCTGACCAGCACCTAAAGATGGCGTATTCGTTACCGCCCCTGAGAAAATACCTAGGATAATCGGTAATGGAATATTCGCGACTTTATATATGATTGCTGTTACCACCGCGCCTAAGACAACGACCATCAACGCAAAGCCATTTAGTTTCAGCCCAGAAACGCGTAGAGAAGAGAAAAAACCAGGCCCAACCTGAATACCTATTGTGTATACAAACAGTATCAAGCCAAATTCTTGAATAAAATGCAGCATGTCTTTATTAAGTTGCAAGCCATAACTTTGGGCGAAGTGTCCAACAATGATCCCCCCAAATAGAACACCACCAATCCCTAGCCCAACACTCCGGATCTTCCAATTTCCAATCCATAGCCCTAAAGCAGCAGCTAACGCCAACAAACTTACAGTAAGAGCTAATTCACTCATAGACCGCATCCTTTTGACGACAAGTTACCCGTTAAACACACCCAAATAGGTGATAAAACATACTACTGAATCGATTATGCCAAATAGCATGAGGGTAATATGTGCCATAGAGCACAGTTCAGAAGGAATAAATGATCTATTTTTTTAGAATTTTCAACCTGATAACAAATATAAAATAGTATGTCTTTATTTCTTAACGTTATTTATCATTCATAGAAATAGCTACTTAAGACAAACATTTTTAGTTAATAGCTACAAGTAAACTATTAACTAAAAAAATACATACGATTAAATAAAATAATAATACAACACCATTATTGTGAATTTCTTGTTTTTAGTTATTATAAGTAAATATTGGGGACGACAAACTAAATACAGGTTAACAATGACTATGCCGAGTTTAATTTCAATACGATTATATTTTCTTATCGCACCTCTTATTTTGAGTGGTTGCTCCAGTATTATGACTCATGCAGGCCCATCAGAAGGTTATTACCCTGGTTCGAAAAACAGTATTAAAATGATTAAAGATGATGAGACTGGCTGGGTTGTTAAACCTTTACTTGCTATTGATTTACCCTTTTCTGTTGTTATGGATACTCTTTTAATTCCTTTAGATTACGCGAAATCGGGTAATGGTGATAAAGCAGACTCACCCAAAAAACGCATAGAAGAACTTGAAAATAAAGATAAAACCAAAAAGTAATTCAGGCTCAATCAAACGTTTGTAATTAAAATTTCATTGTTTATTAACTGTATTTATGAATACATTATTTTTTAATCTAAGATCTGACCAATCATTTATATAATATCTGTTTAATTATTATCTTATTATGATAGCTATCTCCTTAACTTAAATATTCTATTCTATTTATAAGTATTTTTGCACTCATTACATGAATAATTAACAATTAAATTTTTTAAATGCTAATCAGAGAAAAATAAAAACAGTCACAGATAAAAAAAAGCTTATCAATACTTTTTTTATTCGTGACTGTAGTAACATAATTATTTTATTTGCTGTTTAAACCCGTTTCTACGGTATAAATTTGCCTAAATCCATCAATATCTCGCATAAACGCAATCAATTCATCATTAGGTGAAAATACAACGGAATCAGCAACAGGAGCAAGTTCAGTACGCTGCGTTAATTTTTGTATGGCTCCGCTTACGACGTGACAATACACGACACTATTGTCACAAATAAAGCAAATGTGCTCACCTTTACTATCCCAGCTAAAGGCAGACTGGACTGGTGAAGAACCCTGAGTTATCTGCCTTTGCACTCCAGTTAGCGTATCAACTAACCACAATTGAGCATTACCGTCATCATCATTCATCAAACAAGCGATTGATTTACCATCTGGCGAAGTTCTTAGCCAATGTCGTGGCTGCTTCGCTAAACCAGGAAATTTTTTATCGTGTGTATAAGTTAAACGCCTTTGCTGTATACCTTTTGGTGGGGAAGGCATGCTTGATTCTGTTCCTTGGATAGGAGATTCCCCCGCAATCATGTAATCCTCAAGCTGTGAAGGTAGATCAACAATATAGATCTCAGGAATAATTTCTCCATTTGTAGAATGAGTGTCACCAATAAACACCAGCGCTCTTTCTTGCCACTCTCCATTCTCTTTTTGATAACCTTTTTGACCTACCCAACCCTCTTCATATGCACGGCTAATCTCATCGCTGCTAGGCTTAGGCTGTTGCGTTGTTCGCGTCACAACACAACAAAAGTAATCGCCACTATATTCTCGAAAATGTATTTTAGGACTCACATTAACGGGCCCAATAGGTACTGCAATTGCTACATTTCGTTGGTCTAATTGCACATCTAATTCATGCATTACATGGTCATTATAGGTAAAACTCAACCACTTTCCGTCTGGACTAAAAACATGGACATGAGTCCCCCCACGCAACGCCCCCACTAAATACGGAGGGGTAATACACATTGCATCAATTGGGTGAGCTACATTTAATTGATCTTCTTTAACATACACCCCTCTTCGATGGTGAAAGTCATATTGCCACTGTTCATCAGGGTACTCAGGGCCATGGATAAAAGCATATTGAGTTGGCAGTTGAGGACTTACCGTTACCACTCCAACATGAGCCCCATGACTTGCACGATAAACCTCAACGACTTGTAATGTTTTTACATGAATTTTTTCTATAGATAAACCTGTAAAAGAACTACCGCTCGGCCGTATATCATACGCTAACCACTGGCTGTCTGGAGTCCAGATATTAATATTCGTTAGTTGGTGGCTTCGTTCATCATGCGTTAAACATGTTTCTTTATAGGGCAATTTATTATTCAATCTGTTATCCTTTGACATCATTTAATATCGCTATCGGATTACTTTAACTAATCTAGTTTAATCAATACTAGAAAATCTCAGTCGAGAAGTTTCATAAGTAATATTACCCTTTAGCAATAACCTTAATCTCGAACAAAACTACCATGTTATTAAGTGTACTTTATATTATTGGTATCACCGCAGAAGCCATGACTGGAGCACTTGCGGCTGGTAGACGAAAAATGGATGTCTTTGGCGTCATTATTATTGCGTCCGCGACGGCAATTGGTGGTGGTTCCGTCCGTGATATCTTACTTGGCCATTACCCCCTAGGTTGGGTGGAACATCCTGAGTATATCCTGACTGTTGCAGGCGCTGCGATTGTGACAATCTGGATAGCCCCTATGATGAAACATTTACGCCGATTATTCCTCATATTAGATGCTATCGGACTAATTGTGTTTTCTATACTTGGCGCCCAAATAGCACTCGATATGCACTACAGCCCAATCATTGCAGCTATTGCAGCAGTGATTACTGGCGTTTTTGGTGGTGTGTTAAGAGACATGCTGTGTAACACAATCCCTTTAGTTTTCCAAAAAGAAGTCTATGCTGGCGTTTCTTTCGCTGCCGCTTGGATCTATATTGGCCTATTACAAACGCCTTTACCTAAAGATATCGTGGTTATTATCACACTCGTTGTTGGCTTGAGTGCAAGGCTAATAGCCATTCGTTATCGTCTCGGTTTGCCTATTTTTAATTACGAAAACCAAGATTAATCTAATCAATAAAAGAGTTTCAGCCATTAATGATTTACTATTGATGGCTTTCTATTGGTGGCTGAATCGCTTTCATGTCAGACAATATACGTAAAATAGATTCAATTTCTGGTTCCGCTAGCCAATTAGCTAATTTTTTCTTTTGCAGCCTCGTCAAATTTAGACTGTTAACCCATGATGGGTCATACAACATACCTATGTCAGTCACTTTCCCTACTTGTAATTTAGTTAGTGGAATTGCGAGACCTTTTAACCAAAGCGAAATAGGTTGATCCTTTGCCATTTTCAGTTGCTTTACTAACATTTGGTGTTTTTTACCTTTCGATAAATCGCTTTGCCATTGTTCTGACAACCAAGTTGTTAATCGAGTTAGGTTATGGTTTTCTACCCACTGGCGCCATGTAGCCTCACTTATTCCTCGCATACGTAGTTGTTTACCTAACCACGTTAACCTTGCGACAAACTGCTGTGAGCAAACTTCAGTATAAGTAAGACAACTGAGTGAGTGAAACTGTTTTAAGGTTGATGTCTCTGGATATTCGCGTTCCTCTCGTCGCCAAATAACGTCTTCAATCTTTGGACTTCCTAGCCCTGAAAGAGAGACAAGTATTTTATCTCCAACAAGTAAATCTCGTTTTTCCCATGATGATAATGATCCAGCATTTACCTTTGAAATAGTTTTCGAGTCAATATTGATGGGGGTTATGCTAGCTACAACACTAATTCTCCCGGTCCTTCCTATATTGAACTGAAGCTTAGTTACCTCTGATAGCACACTGCGTAATGGATATTTCCATGCAATCGCCCAACTATTTTGTTTTGATTGCCAGGCTGATGCTGCTGGCGCTGGAAAATTTTTAAGCACTATGCCATCTGTAGCAAATGGTAATTGCCCTTGATAATAGTATTCCCTTAGTTGCTTAGCTTGAATCTTATTTTCAATTTTATGGCTATATTGTTCAGCAAGCGGAAAACCTATCTCAGAAAGTAATGTTAACTGTGTTTTTGGATTAGCATCCCCCGCAGGCCATGCCCAAATAAAAATACCAATATTTTCTTCAAGGGCGGTTGGCTCATTTTTTCGCATTAACCACCCCGCAATCTTATTACGAGCATTCACTCCCCCACTTTTAGCTTGAATATGTCCATTCATACGCCAAAATAATTCGCCTTGAAGGACTAACATGCCTGAATATTTGATTTGTTTGGGTATCGCAGGAATAAAATCTGCTTTTGCCCGCCACTCGATTCCTTCAACACTATTTCCTCGGCTAATCATGGAAATAAGCTTGCCATTTTTATAAACCAACGTTACTGCTACACCATCAACTTTAGGTTGTAGCCAGATATTTTTACGTGTTTCTATCCAGCTATAAACTTCTAATTCATTGAGTTTCTTTAACCCTGTATGAGGAATGGGATGCATAGTTAGCTGTGATTTTTCAGGTAATAGTACTTCTGGCAATTCTTCGGGAAGTTGCTGGCATCGTTGTAAAGAACGCCATAAATTAAATAGCTGGTCATAAGCTTCATCACTAATGGAACTGCTACCCGCCAAACGGTAAGCTTGGTTCCACAGTTGTAATTGTTTTCCTAACCGATGACTTTCCTGACTTATTATTTTACTATTTTGTTTTTCACACGGTTTATTAACGGCAATTTGCTGCGTTGCTTGAGCAACATTAATACACACCATTACCCCAACAATTAACCCACTTAGTCTATAAACTGACGCGAACCAATAACCATACAAAATATAAATCATAACTATTCCTTGTTATTACCAATCCATTAAGATGTTACTCTTTTAAAGCATTTTCTCCTCAGTTGCTAAGCATCAAACAACCTCTCAAAGTCTTCATCCTCAAAAGAAGTTGTTTGCAAAAGGCTTCGCAAAACTAATGATGCTTTCATGAGTAATAAGTTAATTTCTCGAGCCCGTTCACAATTTAGTTACTAATCAAATTCATTTAATTAAAATTCATGATTTATTGATATCGCTGCATGTTGATGCAAGTCCGTGTATACTATGTCGGGTTTATCACCATCTTTTATGTTTAATCCTCGACTATTCAAGAAATCATCATGATACAAGGCACGTTATATATTGTTTCTGCCCCTAGTGGAGCAGGGAAATCAAGTCTGATTCAGGCTTTATTAAAAACACAACCATTGTATGACACACAGGTTTCCGTTTCTCATACAACTCGAACTGCACGTCCAGGAGAAGTCCATGGCGAGCACTATTTCTTTGTATCTGAAACTGATTTTTTACAAATGGTCGACAAAGGTGAATTCCTAGAGCATGCATGCGTTTTTGGGAATTATTATGGGACGTCCAAACCTATCATTGAAGATGTATTAAATAGTGGTGTTGATGTTTTTCTTGATATCGATTGGCAGGGAGCGCAGCAGATAAGAGCCAAAATGCCTGAGGCGCGTAGTATTTTCATTCTCCCACCATCAAAAGATGAACTTTATCGCAGACTGCGTGGTCGTGGGCAAGACAGCGATGAAGTTATTGAAAAACGCATGTCACAAGCAGTAGGTGAAATTGAACATTTCAACGAGTATGATTACCTTATTGTTAATGATGATTTCAATACCGCACTGAGCGATTTACAATCTATCATCCGTACTGAGCGTTTAAAATTAGGGCGTCAAGTTCAACGACATGATGCTTTAATCAGCAAATTACTAGCAGACTGAGAATAGTTTCAGTATCATATCAGGTCATTTTTTTATTTCTTTGGAGTAGCACATTTATGGCACGCGTAACTGTTCAAGACGCAGTAGAAAAAATTGGTAACCGCTTTGACCTCGTATTGGTTGCGGCACGTAGAGCTCGTCAGTTACAAACGGGTGGAAAAGACCCTTTAGTTCCTGAAGAAAATGATAAATACACTGTTATCGCATTACGTGAAGTAGAAGAAGGCTTAATCAACGGTCACATTTTAGATGTGCGTGAGCGCCAAGAACAGCAAGAGCAAGAAGCGGCTGAAATGCAAGCAGTTTCTGCAATCGCTGAAGGTCGTCGCTAATCACTAAGGTGGGTCTGCCTTGTATCTGTTTGAAAGCCTTAATTTAGTCATTCAAAAGTATCTTCCTAAAGAACAAATTGAATTACTAAGAAAAGCCTATGTTGTTGCTCGGGATGCCCATGAAGGACAGACCCGTTCAAGTGGTGAGCCTTATATTACTCACCCAGTTGCTGTTGCTTGTATTCTTGCTGAGATGCGTTTGGACCATGAAACACTAATGGCAGCGCTACTTCATGATGTGATTGAAGATACTCCAGCGACATTTCAAGATATAGAAGAATTGTTTGGTACCACCGTCGCCGGTCTCGTCGAAGGTGTATCCAAACTAGACAAGCTCAACTTTCGCGACAAAAAAGAAGCCCAAGCAGAAAACTTCCGCAAAATGATCATGGCGATGGTAAAAGATATCCGTGTCATTTTGATAAAACTGGCAGACCGCACTCACAACATGCGCACGTTGGGGTCACTTAGGCCCGATAAACGTCGGCGCATTGCACGTGAAACCCTTGAAATATATAGCCCGTTAGCCCACAGGCTAGGTATACACCACATCAAAACAGAGCTTGAAGAACTGGGTTTTGAAGCGTTATATCCCAACCGTTATCGTGTTATTAAGGAAGTCGTCAAGGCTGCTCGCGGTAACCGAAAAGAGATGATCCAAAAAATTCTCTCGGAAATTGACGGTAGGCTAACCGAGGCAGGAGTTCCTTGTCGCGTAAGTGGCAGAGAAAAACACCTTTATTCCATCTATCGCAAAATGCACCAAAAAGAGCAACGTTTCCATTCCATTATGGATATCTATGCTTTTAGGGTAATTGTAAAAGATGTGGATACTTGCTACCGCGTTTTAGGCCAAATGCATAGTTTATACAAACCGCGTCCGGGGCGTATTAAAGACTATATTGCTATCCCTAAAGCTAACGGCTATCAATCGCTACATACCTCATTGATTGGGCCACATGGTGTTCCTGTCGAAGTGCAAATTCGCACAGAAGACATGGACCAAATGGCTGAAATGGGGGTTGCTGCGCATTGGGCATATAAAGAGCAAGGCGAACAAGGTACAACAGCACAAGTTAGAGCTCAACGTTGGATGCAAAGTCTACTTGAGTTACAACAAAGTGCAGGTAGCTCGTTTGAATTTATTGAAAGCGTTAAATCGGATCTATTTCCAGATGAAATCTACGTTTTCACCCCTGAAGGCCGCATTGTTGAGTTACCTACTGGTGCCACACCTGTTGACTTTGCCTATGCGGTGCATACAGATATTGGTCATGCTTGCGTGGGCGCGCGTGTTGATCGCCAGCCTTACCCACTTTCGCAATCCCTTACGAGTGGCCAAACTGTCGAAATTATTACCGCGCCGGGCGCACGGCCAAATGCAGCATGGCTCAATTTTGTTGTCAGCTCAAAAGCGCGGGCCAAAATTCGCCAGTTATTGAAAAACTTAAAACGTGAAGATTCTATTAATTTAGGTCGCCGTTTACTCAACCATGCGCTAGGGGCAGGAAATAAACTCACTGATATCCCTCAAGCCAATATTGATGCGGAATTGGCACGCATGAAGCTGCACTCTATCGATGATTTGCTTGCTGAAATTGGGTTGGGTAATGCAATGAGTGTGGTTGTCGCACGTAACCTACAGAACAATCCACAAAATACACCTGAAGAACAAGTGTTAGTTGAAAGCCGGAATAAACTCTCTATCAAAGGTGCTGATGGTGTTTTAATCACCTTTGCAAAATGTTGTCGTCCTATTCCTGGTGACCCAATTGTTGCACATATTAGTCCTGGTAAAGGTCTCGTTATTCATCATGAATCCTGCCGCAACATTCGTGGTTATCAAAAAGAACCTGATAAATTTATGGCTGTTGAATGGGACAACGACACTGATACCGACTTTATCGCTGAAATTAAAGTGGATATGATTAATCACCAAGGTGCTTTAGCGAATTTAACTGCCGCCATTAATGACGCCAATTCAAGTATTCAAAGTATGAATACAGAAGAAAAAGATGGCCGTGTATATTGCGCTTTTATTCGCCTTACAACTAAAAACCGAGTTCAATTGGCAAATGTGATGCGGAAAATCCGTATTATGCCTGACGTTCTACGTGTTAGCCGAAACCGTAATTAACGACCATACGTAATTAATAACTATGAATGAACGCCGCTATCGCCGCATTTGCCAAATGATGGCGATGCGGCAGCCTGACCTAACTCTCTGCCTCGAAGAAATTCATAAACCGCACAATGTTTCTGCGATTGTACGCAGTGCGGATGCCGTAGGGATCCATCAAATTCATGCTATTTGGCCGGACCAACAAGTCAAACTGTCCGTTTCTTCTGCTGCGGGGAGTAATAGCTGGGTTAAAATTATTTCACACACATCCACCGAAGAAGCAATTGCCCACATAAAATCACAAAATATGCAGGTTTTGGCGACTAACTTGTCAGAACATGCCGTTGATTTTCGTGAAATTGATTATACTTTGCCAACTTGTATTATGATGGGGCAAGAAAAAACAGGGATTTCACAACAAGCCCTCGCACTGGCTGATAAACACATTATCATTCCAATGGCTGGCATGGTGCAATCTTTGAACGTTTCCGTTGCTTCTGCACTGATTTTATATGAAGCCCAACGGCAACGGCAGCAGGCAGGTATGTACGAACGTGACCATTGCTTACTCTCACCAGATGAACAACAAACTTGGTTATTTGAAGGAGGTTACCCTGTACTGGCTGAAGTTGCTAAACGTAAGGGACTTCCTCGCCCATTTATCAATAACCAAGGGCAAATTGAAGCTGATGACTCGTGGTGGGCACAAATGCAATTAACCGAAAAAATGAAAAGACGGCAGTTTGGTTAAATAAAAGGAAATAACATGAATAATGGGCTACTTGATACCATTTCACTGACTTCATTGCACGGAATTGGAGCAAGCCAGTCAGAAAAAATGCGTAAAATCGGTTTGAACACCGTTCAAGACCTTCTTCTTCATTTCCCTTTACGCTATGAAGACCACACCCGTCTATATCAAATAAAAGATCTCCTCCCCGGTACGACCGCAACAATTACCGGTGAAATACTGCAAACTAAAGTGGTATTCGGCCGCAAAAGAATGATGACCTGCTTGATTTCCGATGGCACAGGTAACCTCACCTTACGTTTTTTTAATTTTTCAGCTGCAATGAAGAATAACTTAGCAGAAGGAAAACAGGTCACCGCCTATGGGGAAGTTCGCAGAGGAAATACAGGGCCAGAAATCATTCACCCCGAATATAAAGTCTCCCAAGACACCAGCAATATCAGCTTACAAGAGAACTTAACACCTGTTTACCCAACCACGGAAGGTGTTCGTCAGGCCACTTTACGCAAGGTAATGGAACAAGCGCTAAGGTTACTTGATAGCGGAAAAATAAAAGAATTGCTTCCAGAAGAGCTTAGCCGTGGAATGATAAGCCTACCAGATGCCATTCGCTTATTACACAATCCACCACCGAATGTCGCTTTGATTGAACTGGAGAAAGGGCACCATCCTGCCCAGAAACGGCTTATACTCGAAGAGCTTTTAGCACATCACCTCAGTATGCTAGCCATCCGTGCAGGCAACGAACGCCTATATGCCGAGCCTTTAGCAACAAGTGGTCAATTAAAATCACAGTTACTCGCACAATTACCTTTCTCGCCAACAAATGCACAAAACCGTGTTGTTAGCGAAATTGAAGCAGACCTCGCCAAAGATGCCCCTATGATGCGTTTGATTCAAGGGGATGTAGGGTCAGGAAAAACGCTTGTTGCGGCCTTAGCGGCCGTTTGTGCCATCGAGAATGGCAAACAAGTAGCTTTGATGGCTCCCACCGAAATTCTTGCAGAGCAACATGCCAATACATTCAAACAATGGTTAGAGCCTTTAGGCATTAAAGTGGGTTGGCTAGCGGGTAAACAGAAGGGTAAGGCACGTCAGGCTCAGCAAGATGCCATCACAAGTGGAGAGGTTGCGATGGTTGTTGGAACACACGCTATTTTCCAAGAGCAAGTGAGCTTTAAAGCGCTGGAGCTTGTTATCATTGATGAACAACATCGCTTTGGCGTTCATCAGCGGCTCGCTCTGCGTGAGAAAGGTGAGCAGCAAGGGTACCACCCTCATCAATTGATCATGACCGCTACGCCAATCCCACGTACACTGGCGATGACAGCATATGCAGACTTAGATACCTCTGTCATCGATGAACTTCCTCCAGGCCGTACGCCTGTCACTACTGTCGCCATCCCGGACACTCGCCGTAACGATATTATTGAACGCGTTCGCCAAGCCTGTATTGAAGAAGGTCGCCAAGCCTATTGGGTCTGTACACTCATTGAAGACTCTGAATTATTAGAAGCACAAGCGGCTCAAGTGACCAGCGAAGAACTCGCACTAGCACTACCTGAATTAAAAGTAGGCTTAGTCCACGGGCGAATGAAACCTGCTGAAAAACAAAGTATTATGGCGGCTTTTAAAAGGAATGAAATTCAACTGCTTGTGGCTACAACGGTCATTGAAGTCGGTGTTGATGTGCCTAATGCCAGTTTGATGATCATTGATAACCCTGAGCGCCTTGGTTTAGCTCAATTGCACCAATTGAGAGGGCGAGTTGGCCGTGGAGCTATCGCATCTCACTGCGTATTATTATATAAGACACCGCTAACCCACACCGCTAAACAACGGCTACAAGTGTTGCGGGACAGCAATGATGGCTTTGTTATCGCACAAAAAGATCTCGAAATTCGCGGACCTGGGGAATTATTAGGCACTAGACAAACAGGAAATGCAGAATTTAAGGTCGCTGATTTGTTACGTGACCAATATATGTTGCCAGAAGTGCAACGCCTCGCACGCCATATTCAACAAAACTACCCAGAAAATGCACAACAACTTATTGAGCGCTGGTTACCTGAACGAGAGCAATACAGCCACGCTTAAGTTTTATATCTTCTTTTTATCCGTTCCTTAAAATGAAAATTGCCGTGAATATTTTCACGGCAATACCTGCTTAACTTGATTTATTATTAAATAAAAACTATCCCGCAATAGTTGGGAATAGTGGCAACATTAAATACAATTTAATGACTATCGCATTAACAATATCAATGAAGAATGCCCCAACCATTGGGACCACAAGGAACGCAAGGTGAGATGGACCCAACCTATCCGTTACCGCTTGCATATTCGCAATCGCTGTTGGCGTAGCCCCAAGACCGAAACCACAATGCCCCGCAGCTAAAATAGCGGCATCATAGTTTTTCCCCATCACACGGAAGGTAACAAAAATTGCATACCCTGCCATTACACAAGCTTGTACAGCAAGAATAATGATCATTGGAATGGCCAGTGATGCTAATTCCCAGAGCTTCAAGCTCATTAAAGCCATCGCTAAGAATAATGATAGGCTCACATTACCCATAACAGAAACGGCGCGGTCAAACACTCGGTAAAAACCAAGCAGTGATAGGCTATTGCTTAAAATAACACCAACAAACAGTACACATACAAATTTAGGCAGTGCAAAAGGAGTATCGGCTAATTCACCTGCAATATAACTTCCTATCAGCAAACAGATAGCAATCAATGCAATAGTTTCAATTAAAACCATTGACGTGATCATGCGCCCTGATTGAGGCTTCTCAAATGCAGTTGGCACATCTTTATCATCTTCTGCCGTTCCTGGCGTTGGAATATTACGTGTTAGAAAACGTGCAACAGGTCCGCCAATTAAACCACCAAGAACGAGCCCAAATGTAGCACACGCCATTGCAACTTCTGTTGCACTTTGGAAACCATAATTTTCAGTGAAAATTTTACCCCATGCCGCACCAGTACCATGGCCGCCAGATAAGGTAATTGAGCCAGCTAACAGCCCCATTAAAGGGTCTAGTCCCAATAATTCAGCAAGGGCAATCCCCACTGTGTTTTGGACTAGCAATAAGCCTACAACCACAAAAATAAATATAAACAATGCCTTACCACCAGCTTTCAAGCTAGCAAGGTTGGCATTAAGACCAATAGTGGCAAAGAATGCCAGCATCATAGGTTCTTGCAGTGATAAGTCAAAAGAAAGGCTCCAGTCAAATAATTGTTTAAGCAATAAAAGACTAAAAGCAACTAACAACCCACCCGCAACAGGTTCAGGGATGGTATATTTTTCAAGAAAAGGGACTGATTTTACCAGTTTACGCCCAAGCAATAATACTAAGGTAGCAGCTACCAGTGTACCGTAGACATCGAGATGATACATTCACGTACCTCGTCTGTTGTTAAAATTATCAAAAACTAGTTAGACGTTAATTTCTTCCTTAAAACGCCAAAAGCAGGTTGTAGGATTAGAAAAAAAAACTGTTATAAATACAAGTTAAAATATATATAAATGTGACGACACTATTTAACTAATGAATATATTTTTTAAAAGCAAACGATTGCTTTTTAATTTCGACACATTACAATGCGTTTTTTGTTGGCGAGAAATGAAGGCAATGAATACTGCGACGTCTGAAAAGCAAACTACTGAAGCGACCATACACACGCAAAGCGAACTTATTTACAAATTAGAAGACCGTCCACCGCTGCCGCAAGCTTTGTTTGCTGCCGGGCAACATCTTCTGGCGATGTTTGTCGCTGTTATTACCCCAGCGATGCTGATTTGCCAGGCTTTGGGGCTACCAGCTCACGATACTCAACGCATCATTAGTATGTCTTTATTTGCCTCCGGTATTGCTTCTTTAATTCAAATTCGTGCATGGGGCCCTATTGGCTCAGGCCTACTTTCGATTCAAGGAACCAGTTTTAACTTTGTTGCACCGTTAATCATGGGGGGTGTTGCACTCAAGCAAGGTGGGGCTGATATCCCATCCATGATGGCAGCTTTGTTTGGCACGTTACTCGTCGCCGCATTAACCGAAGTGATTCTTTCACGTTTTTTACATCTAGCCCGCCGTGTCATTACACCACTGGTTTCTGGTGTCGTTGTCATGATCATCGGCTTATCTTTAATTCAAGTCGGCTTAACCTCCATTGGTGGTGGTTATGGTGCGATTAGCGATAATACCTTCGGTTCACCAGATTACCTGATTTTGGCTGGGGTTGTTTTAGCGGTTATTATTTTACTTAATCGGCAGAAAAACCCTTACTTACGTGTCGCATCTTTAGTTATTGCCATGGCCGTTGGTTATATTGCAGCTTGGTGGATGGACATGTTACCAAATGCGCAACCAATGGAAGCCAATCAGCCAATTATTACTGTCCCTGAGCCTTTCTATTATGGCTTATCTTTCGACTGGAACCTGTTGATCCCATTAATTCTCATTTTTATGGTGACTTCCTTAGAAACAATAGGTGACATTACCGCCACTTCAGATGTGTCAGAACAACCCGTTCGTGGCCCTTTATATATGAAACGAATCAAAGGTGGCGTACTTGCCAATGGTTTGAACTCGATGGTCTCTGCGGTATTTAATACTTTCCCTAACTCTTGTTTTGGGCAGAACAACGGTGTTATCCAATTAACAGGGGTGGCAAGTCGCTATGTCGGTTACATTGTTGCTTTAATGTTAGTGTTATTAGGGCTATTCCCTGCGGTTGCAGGCTTTGTACAACAAATCCCTGAGCCCGTATTAGGCGGAGCAACCATTGTGATGTTTGGTACCATTGCCGCTTCAGGAGTGCGTATCGTGTCTCGTGAGCCACTCAATCGCCGCGCCATCATGATTATAGCCCTTTCTCTCGCCGTGGGTATGGGTGTGTCACAGCAACCCTTGATTTTGCAATTCGCGCCTGACTGGTTAAAAACATTATTTTCTTCAGGTATTGCTGCGGGGGGTTTAACTGCAATTGTTCTGAATTTAGTCTTCCCTCTCGAAAAATAACCTTTCATTCTAGCCGCCAGTGTTGAACACTCTGGCGGTTTTTCTGTATGCTATCCTTAAATTGTCGTTATATTAGACGGTTTCTTCCTGTGTCTATTCGTTCACAAACCAAAGGAGCAGTAAACTGTGAAATGGTTAATCAAATTTACTACCTATGCACTTTTGTTACTGCTGCTATTGTTTATTTTTACTTATATCGGGCTACAAACCCGTTGGGGCGCATCCTACTCCAGTCAATTTTTAAGTAAATTTACCAGTTACGATATTGATGTGGGAATTATGGGGCATGAGTTTTCTAACCCCGGTGAGTTCATCTTCCAAGATGTTAAGTTAACGGCTAAAAACAGTGACCTATCTTTAGATTCACGGCAAGTCGTGGTTGATGTTAATTGGCTAAACCTATTTAGTGGCACCGCAATAAAACGTTTGGTTATCACTCAAGGGACATTATCTACAACAGTCTCACCAAATACGGTGTTGTTCCCTATTTCCGCGACTATTTTGCAATTTGAAAATAGCCAGATTACGCTTAAAAAAGGCAATGATACAGTACAAGTCGCCGGCTTTACGGGAGGAATGACCCCTTGGAAACCCACCGAAAACACTCCTTTTGGTTACGGTGATTTTCGATTTACCTCTAACCAATTAAAATTCAATGACCTTGCATTCAAGAATATTGCCATTACCGGTAAATTACAGCAGCAAGGAACAGAAATAAGCCAAGCCAGTGCCTACTTAAATAATGGCTATATTGCGGGCACTGGGAAGGTACTTAATGATGGCTCTATCATGGTTGACTCCCTCACCATGAATAAAGTTGGCTGGGAAAATAATGTTGATTTCGATTCACTATTTGGTGCAATAACGAGTGATAAATCACTGCAAGTCAAAAAAGTAGAACTAACCAATGTTGATATTCAAGGTAAAGATTGGGCACTTTCTGGCTTAAGCACCGAAATTGACCAACTCAGCTTCGTTAGAGGCAGCTGGACTAGCCCTAAAAGCAGCATTAGCTTTAATGTCGACCAATTCGTCGTGAAAGACCAGCAGCTGAGTACCTTAATTGGAGAGCTGAATATTAACGGTGATAACCTCAATATCAGCAAGTTATCAGGTTACTATAATAAAGGCATTTTTAACCTCAGTGGGTCTTGGCAACGCAATAATCAAGTACTCACTATCGATGACGGTAAACTAGCGGGTATCTTATATACCTTACCTGAAAATTGGTTGTCCTTCTTCGCGCAACCAACGCCAGCGTGGTTGTCCGGTTTAAATATTAAGAAATTCACCCTTTCCCAATCACTTTTGATGAATATCCAGCCGCAATTTCCTTTCGAGTTGACGACATTAAGCGGTAATATTGAAAATGTTGATTTAATCAAACAGAAACAATGGGGAATTTGGAGCGGTAAAGCGACATTCAATGCAGATAGCGGCACAATCAACCAAGTTCTAGTGCGCCGTCCATTTGTCGAAATACGCCAAAGTGGTAAATCCTCGGCAGCAGCGAGCTTAACGGTCAGTACTGATAAAGGTATCAGTAAAATTGGCTTGCTGGTAAAACAAGAGCCCAAAAAAGTCCCCTTCTTACTCAGGGCATCAGGTTCTAATATTGACCTCGTCGATTTAAACCAATGGGGTTGGGCAGGCTTCCCAGCTCAAGTTATCGGTGACTTTGATGCGACATTACAAGGGGACTTACTCGCCCCATCAGTGGCAAAAAGTTTGAATGGGGAATTGATGGCCATACCATTGCAAGGTAAACGCCTATTCCGTACCGTTGTTAACGGAGTTGTCACTTCTTCAGTAGAGTCCGAAGCCGATTTACAGCCTACCGAGCCTTCTTTGGTAGAGCCGCTCCCCGCTCTTAGCAATCCATAAAAACTATCAATCCATAGAAATACAAAAGGCAGGTCAATCATACCTGCCTTTATCTTTTAATTTTCAATGAATAACGTTACTTTGCGGGCTCTACAGGTAACACCATATAGACACCACTGAATACAGCACCCACTTTACCATCGGGGTTACTGACTTCGACTTTCAGTTTTACTCGCGCTTTGCTACCCCGAGCTAAACGGTCAAGGTCACCGCTCATATTAGCTAAGTCCGCAGTTGCTGTAGGCCTGCCGCTTACAGGTTTACCATAACGAATACTGGCATCGACCAATACAATATCGCCACCAAGCTGGTGTTCTTGCATTAACAGCCAAATCAGCCCCCATCCTGTCAGTGTAGCTAATGAAAATTGGCTCCCTGCAAAAATCGTTTCATGGGGGTTTTGATTGCCCGCCTCCGGCATGGTAGTAATAAAACGGGTCCCCGTGTATTGGTCGATTCGGACACCCATTTTTTCGCTTAATGGAATATACTTATACCAAGCTTGTTGTAGCTCACCACACCAGTCTGGACGATGTAGAATTTGGTCTAATGTCTCAATGGGTTTGATCATCAAGTAATGGCGCACTGGTGTTTTTAACTGCCCAGCGACTTGCCCACGGTTCTCAAAGCCCATTTTATCGAAAAATGGTACTGCTTCTTCACGAACACTGGATACGATGCGTTTGACGCCTTCTTGGCGTGCAACGGACTCTAGGGCCATGATAATCAATTTACCGAGCCCTTTACCTTGCATGGCAGGGTTAACGGCTAAAAAACGGATTGCTCCCTCGTTGTCAGCATTGATATATAAGCGACCAATGGCAAGAATACGGTTTTTATCATCCACGACCATTTGATGGTGTGCGGTTAAATCATAACCATCTTTTTCTGAACCTAGGGGTTGATTAAACGGTTTTCGCAACATTTCCCAGCGAAAATGGTAGTAAGTTGCAAATTCAATATCATCTTTCGGTGTACGTAAATGGTACATCGCTTCCCCCTTTAAAAATGAACTCACACTTGTAGCCAGAAGGTAACAGGGCCATCATTGGTTAAATTCACTTGCATGTCAGCGGCAAACTCACCAGTTTGTGTTTCAACCCCTTGTTGGCGGCTCTGTTCAACGAAGTATTGGTACAAAGCATCTGCTCTTTCAGGCTCTGCTCCCCCTGAAAAGCTAGGCCGCATACCTTTTTTAGTGTCAGCTGCTAAAGTAAATTGAGAAACGACCAAAAGGCTGCCTCCCGCCTGCTGAACATTGAGATTCATTTTCCCTTGTTCATCACTAAAAATACGGTAGCCCAATACTTTTTCACACAAACGTTTGGCTTTCTGCTCATCATCATCTTTTTCAACACCAAGCAAAACCAACAACCCAGCATTTATTTGCCCTACGATTTTCTGATCAACAGCCACACTCGCATGAGTGACTCTCTGGATTAATGCAATCATGATGACTCTTTACAAAAAGATGGAGCAACGTTAGCCGTTGCCCCACTATAAAATCAGGATGTTATTCAACTTCTGCACTAAAATCGTAAGTGCGGAAATATTCAGGAATGGTGTCTTTATCCACAACATGAATACTACGAATACCAAGGGCTTCTGCGGCTTTTACATTTTCTTCGACATCATCAAAGAAAATAGCATCTGCAGCATCAAACTCTTCTGATTGCAGTACATATTTGTAGATTTCAGGATCAGGCTTACGCATGCCTAAATCTTGGGACAGATATAGGAAATCGGAGGAGGCTGCAATTTCTGGGTAGTGTGCTGGCCAGTAGTCTAGATGTAGACGATTAGTATTCGATAAAACCACCACTCGGTGCCCTTGCTCACGCAGGCGTTCCATAATATCAATGACTTCAGGTCTTAACGAAATAAAAATAGCGTGCCAGCCTTCAGCAAAGTCTTCAAAGCTTAGAGTGATGTCCATTTCTTCACAAAGCAGCTCAGCAAACTCGATGTCTGAAATTTTTCCACACTCATGTAATTGAAAGATATTACCAAAAGTAAACCGTGATTTGATCTCTTCACTTGGTGTACCACTGAGTTCAGACCATTTATCAAATACACGATTAAAGTCGATATCAATAATCACATTACCCATATCGAAGATATACAGCATAAATTTTCCTCATTGTTATTCACTAAATTTACTTTAATCATTATTCACGCAACTGAACAGCCCTAATTAGTGATAATTCACGTTATTTTGTCAATTTATCGATTAAGCAATCCACACTTAGCGCAATTAATGAACAACAAACCAGACGATTTGTTCCATTAATGAGAAAACGCTTTTTATCCCAAAGGTGCTATTTCACACAGCACTATCGGTTTTTGATACTAAATGTTAAGTCCCTCCATACGCTTTTTGCATAATAGTTTTTACGTAGCAAGCCATGCCACAAGCAATGTGAGCTGATATCTATCCGATATCAGTAATAAATAAATCTTAAAATATAAAAGTCATACTATGAAAATAGATAAAACAATCTCTTGGCCGATTGCTATTCTGTGGGGAAGCTTATTTTTAATTCCATTATTTAATACTATCCCTCTGGATTTTAATATCGACCTTACAACAAAAATTATTGAACATTTTCAATCTGTTACTCTAATTATCAGTGCCATTTTCACTTGGTTTTATATGAAACCATTACAGCAAAAAAATCAGGGAATGAAATTATTTTGGGTGTGGGCAACTATCTGGTGGGTAACATTATTTGGCAGAGGAATAAATTGGGGGCGTGAATTTTTTCCTAATCTGGATCACTCTTACTTCAGGCTAATTTCTATCATCTTGATTGGCAGTTTAGTTCTGATGCTATTTGCTTCTTCATTAAGAAAAAGTATTATTTTTCACCTAAAAAACACAGCTATTCCACTTTGGAGCCTACTGCTGACCCTGTGCGCTTTTGTGATTTCAGATAGTGTTGAACACCATAGATTTCTCAGTTCAGTTTTCCTATATCATTCTGAACTACAAAGCCTTATCGAAGAATTATACGAAATCCCTTTAATTATCGGACTGTTTATTTCGTCGCTGTATTTTATGAAAAAAGACAAGTCATTATAAACCTTATAAATAAGTAAGGCGCCTTTCGGCGCCTTACTGCATAACTACAATGACGTAATGAACAACATCACGTAACGATAATTAGTCTTCTTTAGAACGGTTTGCACGACGGCGATCGTTCTCAGTCAAGTGGCGTTTACGCAGACGGATAGACTGCGGAGTCACTTCAACTAACTCGTCATCATCAATGAACTCAAGTGCTTGTTCCAGAGTCATTTTAATTGGTGGTGACAGTGTTGTTGCTTCATCAGTACCTGACGCACGCATGTTAGTCAGTTTTTTACCCGTTAAGCAGTTAACGGTTAAGTCGTTAGAACGTGAGTGAATACCGATGATTTGACCTTCATACACTTCAGCACCGTGACCTAAGAACAGCTTACCGCGGTCTTGCAGGCTGTATAGCGCATAAGCAACTGCTTTACCTTGACCATTGGAGATCAGAACACCGTTTTGGCGGCCGCCGATTTCGCCTGGGCGAACATCATCGTAATGACTGAATGTTGAATACAGTAAACCAGTACCTGATGTCATTGTCATAAATTCAGTACGGAAGCCAATCAGACCACGGCTTGGAATGACATAATCAAGACGTACGCGGCCTTTACCGTCTGGCATCATGTCGCGCAGGTCACCTTTACGTTCACCTAAAGCTTTCATGATGTCGCCTTGGTGCTGTTCTTCAACGTCTAAAGTCACTTGTTCGAATGGCTCTTGTTTACGGCCATCGATTTCACGAATGATAACTTTTGGACGCGATACTGCTAATTCGAAACCTTCACGACGCATGTTTTCAATCAGAACAGATAAGTGAAGCTCACCACGACCAGAAACACGGAATGCGTCTGGATCTTGAGTTTCTTCAACACGCAGTGCAACGTTGTGAACCAATTCTTTATTCAAGCGGTCAAGGATCTGACGTGAAGTCACGAACTTACCTTCTTTACCGCAGAATGGTGAAGTATTAACACAATAGAACATGCTAACTGTTGGCTCATCAACTGCTAACGCAGGCAATGCTTCAACGCTACCGACTTGGCAAATGGTGTCAGAAATGTTCAGTTCACCTAAACCTGTCAGAGCGACGATATCACCCGCTTCCGCTTGTTGTGAATCAATACGCTCTAAACCTAAGTGAGTCAGAACTTTACCAATTTTACCGTTACGAGTTTTACCTTCGCTATCGATAACTGTTACTTGTTGGTTAGGCTTAACAACACCACGTTTGATACGGCCGATACCGATAACACCTAAATAGCTGTTGTAATCCAATTGCGAAACTTGCATTTGGAATGGACCGTCGATATCCACTGCTGGTGGTGCAACATGTTCCACAATCGCTTCATACAGTGGAGTCATGTCTTCAGCCATGTTTTCGTGGTCAAGGCCTGCGATACCGTTTAATGCAGATGCATAAACAATAGGGAAATCGAGTTGCTCATCCGTTGCACCTAAGTTCACGAATAAGTCGAATACTTGGTCAACAACCCAATCAGGGCGTGCGCCTGGGCGGTCAACTTTATTGATAACAACAATAGGACGTAAACCGTGGTCGAACGCTTTTTGCGTTACGAAACGAGTTTGTGGCATTGGCCCATCCATCGCATCAACAACCAGCAGTACGCAGTCAACCATAGACATAACGCGCTCAACCTCACCACCGAAATCGGCGTGACCTGGGGTGTCTACGATATTGATATGATAACCATTCCATTGGATAGCGGTATTTTTAGCAAGGATAGTAATACCACGCTCTTTCTCCAAGTCATTGGAGTCCATAACACGCTCATCAACAGTTTCACGTTCACCGAACGTGCCTGATTGCTGCAATAATTTACCAACCAGTGTGGTCTTGCCATGGTCAACGTGAGCGATGATGGCGATGTTTCTTAAATTTTGAATTGACAAGGATTTTTACCGTTTAATTGACAGGAAAGGAATATGCTTACTGAGCCATTATTCATACCCAAAGCATACTTTCTACGTTAATTTGCTGTTATTTTACACGTTTTTCCGCACAAGTGGAATAAATGTGAAACCCATCACTGTATAAAAAGTTTTTAGCGAAAAAACATTCAGTTGCGTAACAGTGCCAGATTCCCTCACAAAATAATGAGCATCATCTCTGCGAAACCACGAAGTGACAGAATAATACGCTAAAAACTTAATATTCGCAGCCCAAAAAAAGAACAAAAAATAGACTTTCTTTCTTAACTGCCAGTTTAAATATCTTTTTGCATTATTTAGATATATCTAAATTGACTAATTAGATATATCTAAATATAGTAAAACCATAAAATAAATTCGATATATCTAAAGTTACAAACTAAGGAGTAACTATATGCTAATTAAATCTTGTCGTCATGTATATTATGCACGCCATGATGAAAATCAACATGGCCACCGCGGTGGATGTTGTCACAATGAAGACCGTCATAGTCATGGACACGACGAGCACTGCCACGGCGAAGGCCGCCATGGTCATGGGTACGGTGAACGCTGCCACGGTGAAGGCCGTCATGGTCATGGGCACGGTGAACGCTGCCACGGCGAAGGCCGTCATGGTCATGGGCACGGTGAACGCTGCCACGGCGAAGGCCGTCATGGTCATGGGCACGGTGAACGCTGCCACGGCGAAGGTCGTCATGGTCGAGGCCATGGTGATGACAGCCAAAGAGGCCGTGGAAGAGGTAAAGGCCTTCGTCGTTTATTCGACCATGGCGATCTTCATATTATGGTACTCTCGTTAGTCGCTAAAAAACCAAGCTATGGCTACGAAATTATCAAAGATATTCAAGAAGCCTCAAATGGCTTGTATGTTCCTAGCCCGGGGGTTATTTACCCAACGCTAACACTGCTTGAAGAACAAGGTTTCTTGGAGTCTCAGATTGTTGAACGCAATCGCAAAAGTTTTACGATTACACCTGAAGGCTCTGCCCATCTAGCTCAAAATAAAGAAATTGAAGCGGTTATTGCTCGTAAGCTGGCAAAAGCACGTGATATGCAACAAGGCAGTAATTTAGCAGAAGACATTGAGGTGGCAGTCAGTCGCTTTAAAGCTTTATTACGTCACAAAATGGTTTTAAAACAGCTAAATGAAGAGCAAACTCGCCAAATTGCATCCATCATCAATGATGCAGTAAAACAAATTGAAGAAGTGAATACATTATTAACAAATAGCGATGAAGATTAATGTAACTGTTTGAGATTAAACAACCTCATTTCTTTTATATCCCATCAGCATTGCGCTTTAACAGAGCACAATGCTGATTTTTTATTTGAAATCCCATCTCCAACTGTCACTTGCACCAATTTAGTGCAATGACGAAATAATTAGCACTAAATCGGTGCATTTAGTACAGAAATTGCTTAATTATAAATCTATTCCACACGTAACAATCAGTATTTACTATAATTAAAAAGTTGGCACGCTTTTCGCTTATCTATTTATAGAGCGCGTGCTACCTATTTATATATGACTAACACGCCAGACAAACAACAAACATATTATCAATATGATAGCCTGTGATTTGTTGATTAGACCCGACCAGGAGAGCCGAGATGTCCGCTGAACATGTTTTATCGTTAATTAAAGAGCACAATGTTAGATTTATTGATCTGCGTTTTACCGACACTAAAGGTAAAGAGCAACACATCACTATCCCTGCTCATCAAGTTGACGAAGACTTCTTTGAAGAAGGCCAGATGTTTGATGGTTCATCTATTGGTGGCTGGAAAGGCATCAATGAGTCAGACATGGTATTAATGCCAGACCCATCAACTGCAATGTTAGACCCGTTCTTTGCCGATATCACGTTGATCATTCGCTGCGATATTTTAGAGCCGGGCACGATGCAAGGTTATGACAGAGATCCACGTTCAATTTCAAAACGTGCGGAAGATTTTCTGCGCTCAAGTGGAATTGCCGATATCGTTCTCTTTGGACCAGAACCTGAATTTTTCGTTTTTGATGACATTCGTTTTGGCAACAACATGCATGGTAGTTACTACCATATCGATGATATCGAAGCGGCATGGAATACGGGAACCAAATACGAAGGTGGTAATAAAGGCCATCGCCCTGCAGTAAAAGGCGGTTATTTCCCAGTTCCACCGGTTGATTCATCACAAGACCTACGTTCAGCCATGTGTACCACAATGGAAGAGATGGGCTTAGTTGTTGAAGCTCACCACCATGAAGTGGCGACAGCTGGCCAAAACGAGGTTGCGACCCGCTTTAATACTATGACGAAAAAAGCGGATGAAACTCAAATTTATAAATATGTTGTTCACAATGTTGCACATGCCTACGGTAAAACAGCCACCTTTATGCCTAAACCTTTAGTGGGCGATAACGGCTCTGGTATGCACTGCCATATGTCTTTATCTAAAGGTGGCGTTAACCTGTTTGCAGGTGACAAATATGGCGGTTTATCCGAAATGGCGCTGTACTACATCGGTGGTATTATTAAACATGCACGTGCACTGAACGCATTTACTAACCCAACAACTAACTCATACAAACGCTTAGTTCCGGGCTTTGAAGCACCTGTAATGTTGGCATATTCTGCACGTAACCGCTCTGCTTCGATTCGTATTCCAGTCGTTGCGAGCACTAAAGCACGCCGTATTGAAGTTCGCTTCCCAGACCCAGCAGCTAACCCATATTTAGCGTTTGCGGCTCAGTTAATGGCAGGCCTTGATGGCATCATTAACAAGATCCACCCTGGTGATGCGATGGACAAAAATTTATATGATTTACCACCAGAAGAAGCCAAAGAAATTCCAACAGTTTCTGGCTCTTTAGACGAAGCATTAGCGGAATTAGATAAAGACCGTGAATTCTTAACCCGTGGTGGCGTATTCACTAATGATGCTATCGATGCGTATATCGAATTAACCCGTGCCGACATTCAACGTGTTCGTATGGCACCACACCCTCTCGAATTTGAAATGTACTACAGTGTGTAACACGCCGTTCCACTGTTAGTCTTTGTTGCCGTGAAGCACTTGCCCCATCTTTTGATGGGGCCTTTTATCTCTAACGTATTTACGCAACAAAAATCAAATATCGGTTGTTTGGTCTATCAGGTATAATGCACCAAAATAGTGCAGGAGCAACATTACATGAAAACCGAACATTTGCCAGCACCGGAACATATTCTCGACTCACTCATTAATAGCGTGCTAATTTTGGATTACGACTTGGTTATCCATTACGCCAACCATGCTGCACTCCAGATCTTAACCCAAAGCCAGCGCAAGCTATACGGTACGCCACTGCCACTATTATTCAGTTATTGTTCGCTCAATGATGAACTCATGCTCAATAGCTTAAAAGATGGCCATAGTTTTACCGAGAACGAAGTCACCTTAGTATTTAACAACCATTCCCACGTGATGTCGTTCAGTGCACAGCCTTTTTCAGAGCAATTTATTTTAGTTGAGCTTTCACAATTAGATAGCCAACGGCGTTTGAGCCAAGAACTCGCACAGAATGCCCAGCAATTGGCTGCCCGCGAACTGATCCGTGGACTTGCTCACGAAATCAAAAACCCTCTCGGAGGTTTGCGAGGCGCTGCGCAATTGCTATCTAAAGCGTTGCCTGACCCACAATTAAATGAATATACTCAAGTGATTATCGAACAGGCCGACCGCTTGCGAGCATTGGTTGATCGGCTGCTTGGTCCACAATATCCAGGGCCAAAAACACAGCAAAGTATTCATCATATTATGGAAAATGTAACGCGGTTGGTGTCATTAGAAAAGCCCGATAATGTGACACTAATTCGTGACTATGACCCAAGCCTGCCCGAATTAGAGTATTACCCAGACCAAATCGAGCAAGTGCTGCTAAATATCACCCGAAACGCCTTACAAGCCCTCGCCGAAACGGGAGGCTATATCACTTTGCGTACACGAACGGCTTTCCAAGTCACACTACAAGGTGAACGTTATCGATTAGCTGCACGTATTGATATTGAAGATAACGGTCCTGGTATTCCATTGGCAATTCAGGATACATTGTTTTACCCCATGGTGAGCGGACGGCCTGATGGCACAGGGCTTGGCCTATCGATTGCTCGCAGTTTAGTTGACCAACACGCAGGAAAAATCGAATTTACCAGTTGGCCAGGCCACACTGAGTTTTCCATTTATCTACCAATTAAGAAATAGGAGATAACCATGACGCAGGGAAAAATTTGGGTGGTTGATGATGATAGTTCCATCCGTTGGGTACTTGAGCGTGCATTAGATAATGCAAAATTCGCTTGCACCTGCTTTGACAGTGCGGATGCTGTACTCGCCGCATTAGAAAATTCACTCCCTGATGTGTTGTTATCTGATATCCGTATGCCAGGCACAAATGGTATTGAGCTTCTGAATACCATCAAGCAATCACACCCGCTTCTACCGATTATTATTATGACAGCACACTCTGACCTTGATGCTGCCGTAAATGCCTACCAATCAGGGGCATTTGATTACTTACCAAAGCCTTTCGATATTGATGAAACCGTCGCATTAGTCGAACGTGCTCTGAATCATAGCCGTGAACAAAACCATACTAGCCGTGAAGCTAAGCAGCCTGCCCCTACAGTCTCTTCGACCATGATCGGAGAAGCACCAGCGATGCAAGAGGTTTATCGCATTATTGGCCGTTTATCACGCTCATCAATTAGTGTGCTTATTAATGGCGAATCAGGAACGGGAAAAGAGCTGGTTGCCCACGCGTTACATCAACACAGCCCTCGTGCCGACGCCCCTTTTATTGCATTAAATATGGCGGCTATTCCCAAAGACTTAATTGAATCTGAGCTATTTGGCCACGAAAAAGGCGCATTTACTGGGGCGACCCAAGTACGTCAGGGCCGATTTGAACAAGCTAACCATGGGTCATTGTTTTTAGATGAAATCGGCGATATGCCCCTTGATGTACAAACTCGCTTGTTACGTGTTCTGGCTGAAGGCCAATTCTATCGTATTGGGGGTTATACCCCAGTCAATGTAGATGTACGGATTATTGCAGCGACCCACCAAGATCTTGAAAAACGGGTTAAAGAAGGCTTATTTCGCGAAGACTTATTTCACCGGTTAAATGTCATTCGAGTACAATTACCACCGCTACGTGAGCGCACTGAAGATATCCCACGTCTCGCCGATTATTTTCTACAAAATACGGCAAAAGAACTCGGTGTCGAGGCTAAGGTTCTCCACCCTGACAGCGAAAAAATTCTTCAGCGCTATTATTGGTCGGGTAACGTTCGCCAATTGGAGAATGTCTGCCGTTGGTTAACCGTGATGGCAGCAAGCCAAGAAATTTTACCGCAAGATTTGCCCGATGATTTACTTGAAGAGCACCCACAACAAAGTGCAGTGGTAAAATCATCACAAGCTGATTCCATGCCAACACAATCATTGTCATCACAAAATCCTATTTCTGCAGCTCAGTGGTTTGAATTACTTGAAGAGTGGACTGATAACGCATTAATGGACGGTAAAGAAGACCTTTTTTCTCAAACCATCCCCTTACTTGAGCGTACAATGCTAAATTGCGCGTTAAAATACACCAATGGCCATAAGCAAGAAGCTGCCCGTTTATTAGGATGGGGAAGAAATACGTTAACTCGTAAGTTAAAAGAGCTGGGTATTGAATAGCTTCAGATATTCACCATCATATTAAGATAATGTACGACGTAATTTATTACTTCATACTTATCTTAATATTCAATAACGCCATACCAATCTACATCAAAAAAAGATATTTAAACGTTAAATAAATCATCATTAATGATAATTGGTTTTAGATGATACTTTTACTACGATACATTTTAGACTGATTTTTGTTTTAAAATGAAAAAATTAAAGCACTATAATAATATTAAATGCCATCAAAACACATCATGAGTTAAGTAACAATAAAAAACACCAGTTTAAAATTAATTTAATTATTTAATCTTTATTTAATTCCACTCTAAAATTTATCACCTTAGAAAAACAGCATTTCTTAAAATATCCAAAAATAATCTCCAACCTATAATGTGAATATCAAACTCAAGATATAAAAACGATATTAAAAAAGGGCATTAAACCTAAATTACTCTCATATTGTTTATTTTTAAAATAAAAGCCAAAATACTCACCAGTTGAGTAACTAAATATATTCACTAACTCAACCTCATCATATAAATATCCTCTTGGAGAGTAAAAAATGGAAAAGAATGTCTTTGCCTATTTAATTGCGGCATCGTCTGTTTTTGCCATTAATAATGTATTAGCTGCTGATGGAACGATAGATTTTACAGGTGAAATTACCGATCAAGCTTGTGAACTTGCAACAGGTTCTGATGCATTTACCGTAAACTTAGGAAAAATCTCTAAAACGGCATTACCTAGTACGGGTAGCACGGCAGCAGCGACTAAATTTACCATCAAATTAGAAAACTGCCCGCAAACCGTGACTAGCGCAACGGTTAAATTTGATGCCACCAGTTACGCAGGCGACAGCAGTGTACTCCAGTTAACCGACCCTACTGCTGCGACAACAGCAAAAAATGTTGGTATTCAAATTCAGGACGTTACAGGAACAACCGTTCCGCTATTTACTGAATCTAGCGCGTATGCATTAAAAGAAAAGACAGTAAATAATTTAGATTTTACCGCTCGTTATATTGCAATGTCTGATAGCGTTGGCGTTGGCCAAGCAAACTCAACCGCAACCTTCACTATCAATTATAACTAATAGGCTTTTAGGGTTTAAATGGATTTAAACCTTATTCCTCTATTCAATGGTACTAATATGAAACGCTTAGTTTATTTTTTTATTTCTTCATTTTTATTGATTAATTTAGCCCATGCAGGCGTTATTATTGGCGGCACTCGTGTTATTTATCATGAGGGAAATAAGGATGTCAGTATTAGTGTCGAAAACCCTGATAAAATCCCTTATTTAATTCAATCATGGATTGATGGCATTGATGAAAATAAGCAATCCGCATTTACCATTACACCACCATTATTTAGATTAAACTCAGATAAAACCAATGCGCTAAGAATATTTTTAACAGAGAATACCTTACCGAAAGATAAAGAATCATTATTTTGGCTAAATATAAAAACAATCCCAGCAACGGAGCGAACAGAAAATTCATTGCAGATTGCCTTTAAAACGCAAATGAAATTAATTTATCGTCCTTCTGCAATTAAAAATGTTGATTTTGTTGAAGAACAAAAAAAATTAACTTGGTCAAAAACAGGCAATATGATTACAGTAAAAAACCCAACACCGTATTTTATGAATTTCCAAAGCATAACCTTTAACGGTAAAAAGGTGAATGACGTCTCTTATGCTGCACCGTTTTCTAGCACTTCTTTTGAGATTAACGATACTGCGAATCATGGCACGGTGAAATGGGAAGTCATTAATGACTACGGCTCTGCATCTGAACTGGCTGAAGCGAAAATATAGCCCAAAATTGATTTAGGTTGTTAAAATGAGAATAAATAAAATATGCTTTAGCCTACTTATTTATTTAGGCTATACGGTACCTTTATACGCTGAAAATGCCATCGGCAATAATACAACAGAGGGAAATATCTATTTTGACCCTGATTTCTTAGAGTTACCCAATAAAGATACGGTCGATTTAAGCCAATTTGAAAATAACCAACAATTGGCTGGTAATTACTATGTTGATATTTATGTCAATACCAACTTAATCGGGGCAAAAAGTTTAAAGTTTGATAAAAATACTGAGAACAAACTGGTTCCTTGCTTAACTTTGGATGATTTAAAAAGCTTTGATATTAAAATTGCAGATTATCCTGAGCTACAAAATAGCCAAACAGGCTGCGTCAATTTAGCAATCATTCCTGACGCAACAAGCCAGTTTGAATTTGATTCACAGCGGTTATACCTCAGTATTCCGCAAATCGCGCTGGCGAAAAACCCGAGGGGTTATGTTGACCTTGCAGATATCGATAACGGTATTACCGCCCTATTACTGAATTACAGCTATAGCGGTTCTAAAAATACCGATCGTAAAGGTGGAGAAGACACCACCTCAAACTACGTCAATTTATGCCCCGGCTTAAATATTGGGGCATGGCGTCTGCGCAACTATACCACGTGGTCCAACAGCACAGGGCAGCCCAATAAATGGGATACTATTTATACTTACGCCTCCCGTGGGATCAACCGCATAAAAAGCCAACTAACCTTGGGAGACAGCGTATCTCCGTCAGACGTATTTAACAGTGTACCGTTTCGTGGGGCTCAGCTCGCCACCGATGATGATATGTACCCTGAAAGTCTGCGTGGCTATGCGCCAGTCGTGCGCGGAATAGCTCGCAGCAACGCACAGGTTACCATTCGCCAAAACGGTTACACCATCTACCAAACCGATGTGGCAGCAGGCCCCTTTGAAATCACTGACCTCTATCCAACCGGCAGCAGCGGTGACTTACATGTGACGATAAAAGAGTCGAACGGCAGCGAACAGGTGCAAATTGTACCCTTTGCCTCACTCCCCGTGCTGCAACGTGAGGGTTATTTATCTTATAGCACCACCGCAGGTGAATACCGTTCATATGATAGCCATGTAGATAAAACCAAATTTGGTCAGTTCACTTTGGTATACGGTTTACCCTATGGCATCACTATGTTCGGAGGAAGTCAGTTCAGTGAAAAATACCAATCTTATTCGATAGGTGCTGGGCAAAACTTGGGGCGCTTCGGGGCGCTGTCTATTGATATTACCCAATCTCACGCCAAAATGCGTGATGACAGCAAAGAACGTGGTCAGTCTTACCGCTTTAGATATAACAAAAACCTCAATGATATCGGCACCAATATTGCTTTGGCAGGTTACCGCTATTCGACCCAAGGATATTACAGTTTATCCGAGGTGTTTGATACCTTCCGTGATACCACTTACACTCCTGAAATCGAACGCCGCCGTAATCGCGGTGAAATCACCCTCAGCCAAAACCTAGGGGATACTTACGGTTCTATTTCAATGGGTTATGTTAATGAAGATTATTGGAATAATGACCGCAAAACACAGTCAGCAACCCTTGGCTATAACAATAGCTGGCAAGGGATCAGTTACGGGCTGAATTACACCTATAACAAGAATACCAGCAGCTATTCGCAGAGTGCTGGGGCAAAAAAATACAGTGATGAAGACCATTTATTTACTTTTTCGGTCAATATTCCGTTCAGTTTGTTTGAAGATACCGCCTACATTAACTTTGCCAGTAACCACAGTAGCCGTGACTCTAGCTCAAGTAACATCGGTGTTTCTGCATCCCATCTAAATAACCGGTTAAATTGGAGTATGCAACAAAGTTTAGCCGATCAGGGGCAAGGCAGCTCTGGTAATGCGAACTCCACCTATAAAGGCAGGTATGGTGAAATTTCTGGTGGTGCGAGCTATAGCCAAGATAGCTATAACCTGTACTACGGAACTAACGGCAGCCTTGTCGCCCACGCGGGTGGGTTAGTGTTAGGGCAACAATTAGGTGAGACCGCTGCGCTGGTAGAAGTGCCTGATGCAGGGAATGTTCCCATATTAAACCAAGCGGGCGTAGTAACCAATAACCAAGGTTATGCGTTAGTGCCGTACGTCACCGCTTACCGCAAAAATACCATCGACATTGATACCTCCGCGTTACCTGACAACACGGAAATGGAACTCACCAGCCAGTCAGTCTCCCCAAGCCGTGGGGCGCTAGTGAAATCCAGTTTTAGCGCCAATGTCGGTTATCGTGCCATTATGAATTTAACCTTTGTTGATGGAAAGCCCGTGCCATTTGGTGCGCAGGCCATATTTAAAGATAACAACCAATTAAATGGCATGGTCGGTAATGACGGTGAAATTTATTTATCCGGCTTAGCCGAAAGTGGCAGTTTTATTATTCAATATAACGATAAACAGCAATGCCAAGTAAATTATAACTTAACCGGTATTTCAGATTATATGGGGTTATATAAAACTACTGCGGTATGCCGATAAGAGGGAAATCGATAATGAAAAAATTAATAGTCAACTCTGTATTAGCGGTGGGATGTTTATATACCGGGTATGTAAGTGCAGCCTGCAATCAAAATCCTCAATTCAAGAATCGTATTACTACTCTACCTTCCGAGACGATTTACCTTCAGTATGATGATGATAGTACAAAAGAGATATATCATAAGGTCATGTCGATGGGAAGTGCGGCTAATGCAACGACATCTAATGGAGATCAATGCGGTTATAGCACGATATACGGGCAATATTCTAATGGCTGGAGTCAAGGCACCGATGGTTATGCAAACACGAATATTGCTAGGGTAAGTATACATATTTCAATACCCGCGGCAGGAATCAATTCAGCATTTAACTGGAAAAGAAGCCTTCCTTATAACAAAGCATACTTAGCTTGGGCCTCTCCAGGAGGAATCAGTTGGGCGGTACGTTTAAGAAAGGATGGCCGGGTAATTCAATCAGGCGACCTAAAGTCAGGCAACCTTGCAGAACTCTACCAAACGAACTCGCTACCTAGTTATAGCCGATGGTCATTTTCAACACTAAGAGTACCTGTGAATTTTAAAATTGTAGTTCTCAGTTGTACTTTAAAAAATACTGTTCCTACCATTAACTTAGGTGATTGGTATGATACTCAATTTCCTACTGTTGGCAGCACCAGTAGCGAAGTTGACATTCCAATTACCTTAAACTGCTTAGCGGGCACCAATATAAAAGCAACAGTAGTCGGTACCAGTGGTGTTATTAATGCATCTCAGGGGCACATAGGCTTATCGGGTACAGATAAAGCGACAGGGATCGCCATACAGCTTGTTGATGCAAATAAAAACCCCATTCCTTTAGGTAGCAAGCAAACAATAAAAAGTAACGTCGCAGCAGGCGAGCATATCTTTGGTTGGAAAGCGCGCTACATTAAAACTGCCGATAAAGTGACGCCTGGTTCCGCTAATGGCACCGTGACAATTAATGTGCTCTATGAATAGGAATAACCGTATGAAGAAAATATTATTCACTATTTTATCGATTAATTTACTTGCGATGTCATCTCATTCATTTGCAGCGTCAAATATTACCGTTAACTTTACAGGCAATATCAAAGCCGCTACCTGTAATATCTCTGGCGGCAACAATATTGATATTGACTTAAAACGTTTACCTATTGATATATTTAGTGGCGCGCAGACAGGGTCCGACTGGAGAAATTTTGATATTCATTTAAATAATTGTTCGTCATTTATCAATCAAATCAAACTGACATTTGCAGGCACTGCGGACACAGCTGATACGACTAGCTTATATAAAAACCTAGGTACTGCTCAAAATATAGCTGTGCAATTACAAAGCGGTGATGGTGCCACACCGTTAGGTAATCAAAAAATATTACAAGTGCCCTTAAATGGGCAATCTGATGTCGCTATTCCACTGCGTACGCGGGCTGTTAGCATGGCAGGTAATGTCGTGGCTGGCTCTATTTCAGCCAATATTACCGCCACCATCACCTATTTATAAACCGGAGCATATAATATGAAGAAAATAGTGCTGTTATTCTGTCTTGCTTCCAGCCCCGTATTGGCAACAGACCAGCAAATTAATATCAATGTACATGGTTATGTCGCAGTTATGCCCTGTGAATTAGAAACCATCAATCATGTCATTGACCTGAAAAAAGTGAATGTTTGGAATATTCGGGATACACAAACTTCACCGTGGGTTGATTTCTCAATTAAATTGAAAAATTGCCCTATGGGTACCAAGGAAGCCATTATGGAAATTAAAGGCACCCCAGATTCAACCACAACGGATTATTTTATCAACACCGGTAGTGCTAAAAATGTCGCATTAAACTTAGCTCACCATGCAAATAAAACCACGATAAAAAATGGTGAAAAAATTACGGTGCCCGTTAATGAACAAACCCGCAAAGTTGATATTCCGCTATCAGCGAGAATGGCAGGCTATGGCTCAGGTATGACAAGTGGTTCATTTAATAGCCACCTTGATTTTACATTTGTTTATCATTAACAAGGTCTGGCTATTATATTAACTAATATCCAAATAAAAACTGTATACGTGTGATTTAAATCAAGATAAAAACCATAGTACCTGATAGATGTATCTTGAAGGTACAAGGCATTCTTTTACTTATTAAGAATAAAAAATCAATGAGGTTGAATAATGAGCAATTATTACCCTGTCTCTGCGGTTATTGGTAATAAAATAAAGTCATTGCGTAAAAATAAAGGACTCTCTCTTATTACTCTCGCTAAGACTGTTGGAATTAGTGAGCAACAGCAACTACGTTATGAACGGGGAAATAACCGAATATCGGTAGATAGACTAAAACAATATTCCAACTATTTTGATATTAACATTAGTTACTTTTTTTCGTTTAGTGACGATGAAAAAACAAAAATTAAAAATGGTTATGAAATTAAAAAATCATTTTCTTTATAGTATTTTTACTTAATCATTATTGGATACTGTATGAAAAAAAACACCTCTAAAATTGTCGGAGCGCGGATCCGCACACTAAGAAAAGACCAAAACATGAGTATTCAGCAACTCAGCACATTACTTGGAATTAGTCAGCAGCATCAATCTCGCCATGAATTAGGCGAAATCCGAATTCATGTTGATACGTTATATTCTATTTCCGAAATACTCGACCTTGATATTCAAGAGTTAATTGTTGACTTTGCTACCCCACTACCAGTTAACATAATGAGTAATAAACAGAATAGAAAAAAAATATTGCAAGCAGAAAGCCTATTATCACCAGAACATAATTTCAATTTATACAAATAGCGTTAATACAAAACTAAATTTATTTATAGGAAATTTATAGTCATGACAACTATAGCTAAAGGTATCTATAAGTAAGAAATCTCTCACGTAGCCTTAACATAGCGAATTAAAATTAAGGCTACTTAATTGAATTTAATAAGAACATTTTGATAGTCATTTAATGTTTCCTTAAAACCAAAGTTACCCCTATTTTTATTCATTTACTGAATGGCAACACCATTTTCTCTATAAAAAACCAAATAAATAGCACATTTAGACCTGCTAAATCCGATAACTATACTATTATTTCATTTTTCGATAGTAAAAATACAACATCCACTGTATGTGGTCTAATAAGTCAAAACCTTATAACCCCAAATTATCACCATATGAGAGATAAATTAAACTTATATCCCTCCTTATAATTATTCTTAGTTTTATATCGTTATTTAACTTTAGTGAAAAAATCAAAAAAAATTATATTTAACTTAGCTCAATATAGTGTATTAATCCTTCTCTTATAATGTGTTAACTTAATTAAAAAAATTAAATACTTTAAAATTTAATTATATTTTACCAAATTTTACAAAACTTGTTTATTTTAAAAAATAGTTTCAAAATACTCCTCAATTGAGTAATTGTTGTTTTTATATACTCAATGAAAAATAAATAATTATCTTTTGGAGAAAAACAAATGAAAAAGAACTTACTTGCATCATTAATTGCTGCAACCTCAATCTTTGCTGTTAATAATGCATTAGCAGCAGATGGTACTATCGACTTTACCGGTGAAATCATAGACAAAGCATGCGAATTAGCAGCTGGCTCTGATGCACTAAAAGTAAACTTAGGACAAGTATCTAAAAAAGCATTACCCACAGCGGGAAGTACTGCGGCAGCCACTAAATTTACGATTAAATTAATTAATTGCCCTGCTACAGTAACAGCGGCTTCAGTAAAATTTGATGCTGATTCTTATCTTGGTGACGACCAAGTTATTAAATTAAAAGAAGAAGCTGGCGTAGCAACTGGCGTTGGCATTCAAATTACTGATGATACGAATAAAATTGTTCCATTATTTACTGCCTCTAAAACATACCCATTGAAAGAAAATGTAGAGAACAATTTAGATTTCAGAGCACGTTATATTGCTAAGTCTGGCACAGTGACTCCTGGTCCTGCGAATGCGACAGCAACTTTCACAATCAATTATAACTAAGTAATAAATAAGGTTTAAAAGGACTTAAGCCTTATCTAATAATAATCAATGGTGGTATTATGAAATCTATTATCTATATTTTCATTTCCTTACTTACACTAATAAATACTGCGAATGCTGGTGTTATTATTGGTGGAACCCGTGTTATTTATAACGAGGGAAACAAAGATGTCAGCATCAGTGTAGAAAATCCAGATAAAATCCCTTATTTGATTCAATCTTGGATTGATAATATAGATGAAAAAAAACAATCTGATTTTTCTATCACACCACCATTATTTAGGCTAAATACAGATAGAACTAATGCGCTTAGAATATTTTTAACAGAAAATAAATTACCTAATGATAGAGAGTCATTGTTCTGGTTAAATATAAAAACTATTCCAGCAACAGAAAGAACAGAAAACTCATTACAAATTGCCTTTAAAACGCAAATGAAATTAATTTATCGCCCTAAAGCATTAAAAGATGTTAATTTTATTGAAGAGCAAAAAAAATTAGTGTGGTCTAAATCTGGAAATAAAATTACGGTTAAAAACCCAACACCTTATTTTATGAATTTCCAGAGCATCAGCTTTAACGGAACAAAGGCTAATGATGTTTCTTATGCGGCACCTTTCTCAAATGCGACTTTCGAGGTTAATAACTCAAATACTAATGGAACAATAAAATGGGAAGTTATTAATGATTATGGTGCAGCACCAGAAGCACTCGAAAAGAAAATATAAAACTATAAAATAAGTTGGGCTTTATCATGAAAATAAATAAAATATCTCTAGGCCTACTATTATATTTAGGCTATACCGCATCGCTATATGCTGAAGAAAAAACAGAAAATAATGTCTACTTTGACCCTGACTTTTTAGAGTTACCGAATAAAGATTCGGTTGATTTGTCACAGTTTGAGAATAATGAGCAATTAGCCGGTGACTACTATGTTGATATTTATGTCAACACCAACTTAATTGGTGCTAAAAATCTTAAATTTGAAAAAAATAGCCGTAACCAATTAGTTCCGTGTTTATCACTGACTGATATTAAAGAGTTTGGTATCAAAACAGCCGAATACCCTGAATTACAAACCGCAGGAAGCCACTGTGTAAACCTTGCGGCGATCCCTGATGCCACAAGTAATTTTGAGTTTGATTCTCAACGTTTATATTTAAGCATCCCCCAAATCGCATTGGATAGAAACCCAAGGGGTTACGTTGACTTAGCCAATATCGATAATGGGATCAACGCACTGCTATTAAATTATAGCTATAACGGCTCTAAGAATTACGATCGTAAAAGTAGTGGTTCGGATAACACATCCCATTATGTAAATTTAAGACCTGGCTTAAATATTGGAGCATGGCGGCTACGCAATTACACAACATGGTCAAGTAGTACCGACCAATCCGGTAAATGGGATACCATCTATACCTACGCATCACGCGGTATTAATAGCATCAAAAGTCAGTTGACCTTGGGAGATAGTGTCTCACCTTCGATGGTTTTTGATAGCGTGCCATTTCGTGGTGCTCAGCTTGCGACAGATGATGATATGTCCCCTGAGAGTTTACGCGGCTATGCGCCCGTTGTACGTGGGATTGCTCGTAGCAACGCACAGGTGACGATCCGCCAAAATGGTTACATTATCTACCAAACCGAGGTGGCTGCGGGCCCTTTTGAAATCAATGACTTATACCCAACGGGGGGAAGCGGTGATTTGCATGTCACCATCAAAGAATCCAACGGTAGTGAGCAATATCAAATCGTTCCTTTTGCTTCATTACCTGTATTGCAACGTGAAGGATATTTTTCTTATAGCGTAACGGGCGGAGAATACCGCGCTTATGACAGTAGCATTGATAAAACAAAATTTGGCCAATTTACCTTAATCTATGGTCTACCTTATGGTATTACCGCTTATGGTGGTAGCCAAGTGAGTGAGCATTACCAATCTTACTCCATCGGCGCAGGCCAAAACCTTGGGCGATTTGGTGCGTTATCCATTGACGTTACCCATGCAAATTCAACGCTAAGTAATGACGTTAAGGAAAAAGGCCAATCATACCGTTTCCGCTATAACAAAAATATCAACGATATTGGTACTAATATCGCATTGGCTGGTTATCGTTATTCCACTAAAGGTTTTTACAGTTTAGCGGAAGTCTTTGACGACTATAGAAATACAAACTATATCCCTGAAATTGAACGCCGCCGTAATCGCGGTGAGATCACCCTCAGCCAAAACTTAGGGGATAACTTTGGTTCAATCTCCGTAGGCTATATCAATGAAGACTACTGGAATAGTGACCGTAAAACTCAGTCTGCCACCGTGGGTTATAACAACAGTTGGCAAGGCATTAGTTATAGTTTGAATTATACCTATAACAAAAATACCAATAGCTACTCATATACTTCCGGTAGCCGTACGAAAAGTGAAGATGATCATCAGCTTGCCTTCTCTGTCAGTGTGCCATTTACCGTGTTTGATAACACCTTCTATTACAACTTTAACAGTAATAGTAGCAGCAACGGCCCAAGCACAGGCAGTATTGGGCTTTCCGCTTCACAACTTAATAACCGCTTAAATTGGAGCATGCAGCAGGGTTTCACCACTCAAGAACAAGGTACGAGCGGTAATATGAACGCTTCTTATAAAGGCCAATATGGTGAAATTTCAGGTGGAACAGGCTATAGCAAAGACAACTATAACCTCTATTACGGTGTTAATGGTAGCTTAGTGGCTCACTCTGGCGGCCTTGTACTCGGTCAACAATTAGGCGAAACCGCGGCTATTGTTGAAATCCCAGATGCAGGTGATGTACCAGTATTAAACCAAGCAGGGGTTGTCACTAATAACCAAGGTTATGCACTCGTGCCTTATGTCACGGCTTATCGTAAAAATGTGATTGATATTGATACTTCTGAACTACCTGAAAATACGGAAATGGAGTTAACCAGCCAAAGTGTTGCACCAAGCCGTGGCGCTCTAGTGAAAGCCAGCTTTGCCGCAAATGTCGGGTACCGAGCCATCATGATATTAACCTTTGCTGATGGTAACCCCGTACCTTTTGGTGCTCAGGCGATATTTAAAGATAATCCTCAGCTAAATAATATAGTGGGCAATGATGGCGAAATTTACTTATCTGGTTTAGCTGAAAATGGCAATTTTATTATTCAATATAACGATAAACAACAATGCCAAGTAAATTATAACTTAGCGGGTATATCGAATTATATGGGGTTATATAAAACAACTGCTGTTTGCCGATAATAAGGAGTAAATAATGAAAAATTTCATTTATAAATCAATATTGGCAGTGAGTTGTATATATTTATACTCAGGATATGCTAATGCAGCATGTGTACAAAACCCCACATGGAGTAATATGCAAAAAACAATACCTAATGAAACAATTAACATACAATATGATGATACTAGGTCTTATCAATTAAAAGCTATATCTTTACCGATTTATACAGGAAATTATAACCCAACTAATGGGGTAGATCAGGATTGTGGTGGTAATCAAGTTGGTATTTATTTAGCGCCAGTCAGTAATGGTATGGCTGTAAGTGGAATTAATGGTATTGGTGTCAAAGCGAGAATTAATAGCTTTGGGCCAAATATCTTCTTTCCTATAAATGGTCCATATACAGCAACTACGTGGACATTTACGAACCTGTCATGGGATATTCGTATAGAAAAAACAGGAAGAGTTCCTTCTGGTGGAATTATTTCAACACGGCAGCTCGCTAGGTTTTATCAACAAAATAGAAAAACAGGTACTAATTTTATTATTTCAACTGTCTCTTTTTCCACTAACTATCGAATAAATGTACTCAGTTGCTCACTAAAAAATTCAGTTCCTACCATTAACTTAGGTGATTGGTATGATACCCAATTTCCCACTGTTGGCAGTACCAGTACAAATATCAATATTCCCATTACATTAAACTGCATGGCGGGTACCAATATTAAAGCGACGGTCACAAGTTCTAAATATGAAGATACCGCTACAGGAAAATTAGCTCTAACGGGACCTGATAGCGCCACTGGTGTCGCAATACAATTGCTAGATAAAAATAATAACCCGATCAAGTTGAACACTTTAAATAGCCTGCAAAATAATGTGCCGGCTGGTGATTATATGTTTGATTGGAAAGCTCGCTATATCAAAACGGCAGATAACATCACGCCGGGTACAGCGAATGCCTCTGCTACTGTAAATATTCGCTATGAGTAGGAATAAAAAATGAAAAAAATATCTAAAAATTTACTTTTACTTAGTAGCTTAATATTCAGTGGGAATTTATTTGCTGCTAGCACAGTGACATTGAACTTTACCGGAAATATTAGAGCCGCAACTTGCAATATTACCGGTGGGAATAATATTGATATTGACCTGAAAAATATTTCTGCTGATGTATTTCGTAATGCGAGTTCAGGTTCTAACTGGAACACATTTAATATTAGCCTAAATAATTGTTCATCTTTTATTAATCAAGTAAAACTGACGTTTACAGGAACCGCAGATACTGCGGATGCAGCAAGCTTATACAAAAATCAAGGTACGGCTAAAAACTTAGCCGTTCAACTACAAAATGGTAATGGAACAACCGCTTTAGGTAACCAAAAAGTATTACAAGTTCCGACAAATGGGCAAGCGAATATTAATATTCCATTACGCACACGCGCCTTTAGCTCATTAGGTAATGCCACTCCGGGAACTATTTCCGCCAATATTACGGCAACAATTACCTATTTATAAAAGAGAAAATAATATGAGACATTTTATCCTATTACTATCACTAATGAGCTGTTCTTTAACTGCATTTGGGCTAACAGCAAATATTAAAGTGCATGGCGTCGTTATTGCTGCTCCTTGTGAGGTTGAAAAAAATAATTATTTAATCGATTTGAAAAAAATTAATATTTGGAATATCAAAGATACGCAAAAATCTCCGTGGGTTGATTTTTCCGTGAAGCTAAAAAATTGCCCTGTAGGCACCACCAAAGCTGTAATGAAAATATCAGGTACGCCAGACTCAACAGTAACTGAACATTTTATTAATAATGGTACGGCGAAAAATGTGGCATTAAATTTAGCCAATACCGGCAATAAAACAACAATAAAAAATGGCGATACCATTACCGCGAATGTTAATACTCAAACACGAAATGTTGAAATCCCATTATCGGCAAGAGTCTCGGGTTATGGAAGTGGTATGGTTGCAGGTTCATTTAAAAGCCATTTAGAATTTACATTTACATATCAGTAATTAAGTTTGTTTTGATTATATCAGTTTTAATAGGGGAAAGCGGTATGCCTAATTACTATCCTATATCAAAAATAATTGGCAATAAAATAACCTATTACCGAAAGATGAAAGGCATGACATTAGAAAATTTATCTAATATCGTGGGTGTAAGTGAACAACAACAGTCACGCTATGAGCGTGGTATTAATCGAATTAATATTGATAGGCTTTATCATTACTCTAAGATATTTGAAATTGATATTATGGCTTTTTTTATTTTCAATTCTAGGGAGATCAATGAGATTGAGCATTCAGAAGAAAAACATTTAATAAAAAAAGTAAATGTTAAGGATATTTTATGACTAAAAAGAAAATTTTACTGGTAATAATAGGCTCGGTTTTTGCTTATTCTGCATATACACAAGCGGCCTGTATTCAAAATCCTAATTTACGGAATGTTGTGGTGAATGTACCAGCAAGAACCTATTCGCTGCAATATGATGATACAGGGGCTCGCGATTTAGCCACTATTCAGGTCAATTTTAAAGGCTCACAAGTCAATACATTTTCAGGCCCAAAAAGTAATGGTCAATGTGGTGATGCCTACTTACACGCTGACTATGTCAATGGTTGGGTACCAAACGGCAATAAAATTGCAGCCAGTAATATACCGGGCATCAGCATTCAAGTGAAAGCAACCAATATCGGTTTTTTAAATACACGTTATGGACCACCAACAGCAGCTAACCCAGCCGCTTGGACTATTGCTAACCCATATTGGACGATTACCATAAAAAAAACAGGACAAGTCACACAAGGGGGAAATTTAAAGGCAGGGCATGTGGGAAGACTAACACAGCGTAACCCTGCGCCACATAACAGTACGTGGAATTTAACATCGCTGAATATTCCAGCAGGTACTATCAAAATTAATGTATTAAAGTGCTCAACAAAAGCGACAAGTTACAATGTTAACTTAGGGACTTGGTATGATACTCAGTTTAAAGCTATTGGCTCTACTAGCAATAGTGTCAATATACCCATTACATTAAGCTGCGCTGCAGGCACCAATCTAAAAGTGACAGTCACAAGTAGTGCTGGGTATGTTGATATCAATACAGGGAAGATTAAATTGTCTGGGCAAGGGCAAGCAACCGGAGTCGCCATTCAATTATTGGATAGAAATAGTAACCCGATAAAGCTCAACTCAAAGTTCACTTTGCAAAACAATGTTGCAGGTGGCGATTATATTTTTAATTGGAAAGCTAGATATATTAAGACTGCTAATAATATAACTGCAGGAACTGCAAACTCAACAGCTTCGGTTAACATAAGATATGAATAAATAGCATCCAACATTAATCATAAAAAGATATTAATTTATTTATAACTTGATTTTTATTGCTAACATCGAAAAATATCATCGAACAATTGATAAATAGCAAATTTACTATTTTATTAAAATGGTTAAGATAGAGAGGTAATCTTTCATCGTGTTTAGTTAGAAATAAAAAATATAATTATAGGAGTATATATGCCTTATTCAACATCTCACCTAATTGGCAAAAAAATACTTTTTTATCGGAAAACGAATGGACTTTCAGTTAATGAACTATCCGAGGTTATTGGCATCAGCCCACAACAACAGTCACGATATGAAAGAGGAGTAAATAGAATTACTTTAGATAGATTGTTCCAGTATGCAACGTATTTTGAGATTGATATTAAAACCTTCTTTCAGTCCCATGATTTTTAATAAATTAAGTAATAATACATATCACTAGAAGATCCAATTACATTAAAAATATTTAATTATATTAACATTATAATATTTAAAATAAATTAGAGAGAAAATCATGAAACGAAAAATATCTAAATCCGTCGGTTTAAAAATAAGATCATTAAGAGAAAGTCACGGAATGAGTGGTAAAGATTTAAGCATATTGTTAGGCATTAGCCAACAACACCAATCACGCTATGAAAATGGCGAGGTTAATATTCATGTCGATACTATTTACCAGTTGGCACAAATATTTAATGTTTCGCCGACCTATTTCTTTACTGAAACCATTACGGATATTAATAGTACAGAGCTCTCTGTTAATAAAAAGAATTATTTCTCTGCTGAAGCTTTGGTATTCTAACCTCTAAATATGAGCATTATAATATGCCAATAAATTAAATATCGGTGCTATTTCTATTTATAGTATAGCACCGACTTATTATTCTTTTTTAGACTCCTCCACCAACCAATGACGAAATATCGCCATCGCTGGTGTCATGACTCTTGACTTTAAACGGCTTAACCAATATCCACCCAGTGTTACAGATATATCAAAAGGTTGAACTAACGCCCCAGCACTTAATTCATGACTAAACATGCAACTTGGCACCAATGCTATACTGTCGGTTAATAACGCAGCCTCAACCATTAAACGTGATGAATCAAATACAGGACCTTTGACACGCCAAGGTTCAATCTCCGCAGCTAAAAACCATTTTTCCCATTCATCTTTACGATATGAACGCATTAACTGGTGGGATTTTAAATCTAATGGATGTTTGAGCTGGCTCGCGACTTTCTCTGAACAAAGTACAGTATGAGCTGTTGAAAACAGAGGAATATTTTCAACCAGTGGCCATAAGCCCTCCCCAAAGCGAATAGCAAAATCAACGCCTTCGGCAGCGAGATTCACCACATTGTTATGAGTCATAATGCGTAAATCAATATAAGGGTATAGTTCCGAGAATTGGGTTAATCTTGGCAATAACCAGCCCACAGCAAATGTACCGACCACTGAAATACTTAAAGCTTCTCGATAATGGCCATCTTCAAATTGCAATAGTAATGACTCAATCTGGTCAAAAGAGCGGCTCAATACGGGTAGCAATGCAAGCCCTTCATCAGTTAATGCAAGCCCTCGAGGTAAGCGAATAAAGAGTTCTAGTCCCAGCTGCTCCTCTAACAACCTAACTTGTTGACTAACAGCTGCCTGAGTGACATTCAACTCTATTCCTGCTCGTGTAAAACTTAAATGCCGCGCTGAAGCTTCGAATGCCCTAAGCGCATTGAGTGGAAGCCGATGACGATAATTTTCTGCCATAAGATTTTCTTTTACCTCATCGAATTTTATATCGTTTTAAATAATGGCCGAAAGCATGCATACTGCTTTGCAATCGCGGTTTAACCGCCTAATAGCCTATATTAAAGCACTTTAAATTTACAATGAAGTGCTTTCAGTTCCTGTTAGCAATAACTTAAACTTGTACTTATTGGAATAACTCTATGAAAACTCTTTTTCGTCAGGGGCGAATTTTTGTCGCACTGAGTTTGGCGTTAACCACGCTATCCGCTAATGCGTTCACTCAAAAGGATGTGGATGACATTATTAAACCTCTGATGGAACAAAAACAGATCCCAGGGATGTCTGTCGCAATTTCCGTTGAAGGGAAACACTATATTTATCACTATGGTGTGCAGTCTAAGCAAAGCTTAGTACCTGTCAGTGATGAGACTTTATTTGAGATTGGTTCTTTGTCTAAAACGTTTACTGCCACACTCGCAGCCTATGCACAAGACCAAGGAAAACTCGATTTTTCGCAAAAGGTAAGCCACTATCTTCCTGAATTAAAAGGGTCTGCTTTTGACCAAGTCACAGTAATGAACTTGGCTACTCACACTTCCGGTTTATCGTTATTTGTGCCTGATAGCATTACTAATTCAGCTGAATTAATCCGTTATTACCAACATTGGAAACCGACCAAAGCCATTGGGCAATATCGCTCTTATTCAAATCTTGGCGTGGGGCTACTCGGTATCGTTACCGCTAAACAACTCAAAATGCCATTTGAGCAAGCGATGGAAAAATTGATGTTGCCTGCACTTGGACTAAAACATACCTATATTCATGTCCCTAAAAACCAACAGAAAAATTATGCTCAAGGTTATAATAAGCACGATCAGCCCATTCGTGTGGCACCACAAATTTTAGATGCTGAATCTTATGGTTTGAAATCTAATGCTAAAGATCTAATTCGCTTCTTAGATATTAATATGCAAACGAAGAAAGTCGCTAAGCCATGGCAAGAAGCCGTAGAGAACACCCATACTGGGTTCTATATGACCGATTCATTTATGCAAGATATGATGTGGGAAAGCTATTCATGGCCAGTATCTCTTGCTCAATTACAGCAAGGTAACCGAAATGAAATGGCATTACAGCCACAAAAGGTCGAAGCAATTACACCAGTAATGCCACCTGAAACACAGGCTTTCTACAATAAAACAGGCTCAACCAATGGTTTCGCCGCCTATGCGGCATTTATTCCGGAAAACCAAGTGGGTATTATTATTTTATCCAACAAATGGTATCCAATCCCTGACCGCATCACTGCGGCCTACCAGCTAATAGAAAAGGCGAAACACTAGCCCACGCAGAACATCCAATGTTCTAAATAATCAGATAACGAACCAGTAATACTCAAAATAGTTCGTGCTAGAGCAAGGCGGCAAAATTCGGCTATCTCGGGGAGTATACAAAAGTATATGACCCGAGTAGCCGAATAAGGCCAACGCAGCTATTGCACGAAAAATGAAGAGCATTTAGATAACGCGGGAAAACTGCCGCTGCCTCATCTGACTACGTAAATAAACATCAAAACACATACAAATATTACGAATAAGTAAACGCCCTTGCGGCGTAACTTTAATTCCTTTGTCTGTCATTTCGACTAATCCATCTTCTGCCATTGGCTTCAATAGCTCTAAATCCTCTTTAAAATAAGATTTAAAGTCAATTGGATAGATTGCTTCAATTTGTGCAAAATCCAATTGGAAGTTACAGATTAAGGTTTTAATAACATCACGGCGCAAGCAATCATCATCGGTTAAGACGAGACCTCGCCACAGCGCTTGGCCTTGCTCTTCAACTTGCGCATAATAGGTTTTCAAATCTTTCTGATTTTGCGCGTAGTTATCGCCTAACATACTGATCGCAGAAACGCCTAATCCTAATAAATCACAGTCGCCTTGAGTCGTATAACCTTGGAAATTACGGTGTAAAACCCCTTCTCGTTGGGCCACAGCGAGCTCATCTTCAGGGCGAGCAAAGTGGTCCATACCAATAAATTGATAGCCATCTCTGGTGAGGGTTGCGATTGTGTCTTGCAGAATATCGAGTTTTTGCTCTGCACTTGGTAAATCAGCATCTTTAATTTTACGCTGCGCCGCAAATAAATTAGGCAAATGCGCGTAATTAAACACACTTAAGCGATCTGGTGATAATTCAGCCACTTTCTTTAAGGTAAATGCAAAGCTCTCAGGAGTTTGTTTAGGTAAACCATAAATCAAATCAATACTCGTTGAGGTAAAACCCGTTTCTTTGGCTCGTTTAATTAGGGCAAAAATAAATTCTTCGTCCTGTTCACGGTTAACCAGCACCTGAACTTCTTTATTAAAATCCTGAACTCCCATGCTTAAGCGGTTAAACCCTTCATGGCGCAGATGGTCTATCATATCCAGTTCAATTTCACGCGGGTCGACTTCGATGGACATTTCAACATCATCCGCAAAATGAAAATGCTTTTTCAATAAACCAACCAAATGGCTGACTTGAGCTTTATCGAGGTAAGTCGGAGTACCACCGCCCCAATGCATCTGGGTCACAATACGACCTTTTAATAAAGCTGCGCGCTGAATAATTTCTTTTTCAATTACTTTAAGATATTCATCGGCTTTATGTTTTTGGCGTGTCACTAATTTATTACAGCCACAGAAATAACAAAGTTTATGGCAAAAAGGGATATGGACATAGAGCGATAAAGGTCGATCAGGATAACGTTGTGTTGCTTGAACAAACGCATTCTCATCATAATCTTGATTGAATTCCAAGGCTGTGGGATACGAGGTATAACGAGGCCCTGAATAATTGTATTTTTGAATGAGAGAAAGATCCCAAACAATATTTTGCTCTGACATAACATTCCTCAATTGACCAAAAGCTCAAACTATAACGATGACTTCACTCTATTTAATTTGTTATTCGATGAGAGTGAAAATTTTATAACCTGCATAAGCATTATAGACTCTAAATATTTCGAGTTGCAGCTAGGCGACAAGTGAATGAGTCCCTAGGAGTATACATAAGTATGAGACTCGTGCGAATGAACATAGTCAACAACGCTGCAGCTTTGAATATGACGAGTATAAATATGTTAGAGAAAAGAGACTTGATTCAACATCAAAGAAAAGTGAGTTAGCAGAAAAAATAGCCAAATCCCCCGCTAGCGCGAGGGATCTTTTAAACGAAATTATTTACTTTTTAAGATGCGCATAATGTCATCAAGTTTTTCTTCGTCTTCTTCCTCTTCTTCTTCGCTATATTCAATACCGAGAATATTCATCAGTTCATCAATACGGTCTAAACAGGTATCAACATACTGCTGTTCTTGCGCAGTGATAGTTTCGCCATCCTCCAGACGCGCCAAAATGCTATCTAGGCGGTCATCGCTTTCTAGCATTTCCAACTCTTTTTCTGGCGTCAATTTTTCTTTAGCGACTGGCATCTCTTTCACCACTGGACGCGCTACAGGTTTGTTATCATCCACAACTAATGGAATCGGTTTTTTGCTACCAATACGCGGGTCTGTGGTGGTAGATATCCCACCTTTAGCATTGTTAGAAGCAGATTCTTGGTTACGGCTACCAGATTTATGACCACGATGTTTTTTCTCGCGCTTACGCTCACGGCCTTCCGCATTTATCTCTTCTTTAGTTTTACGGTATTTTTTCTTTGGCTTAGCAGCCGGTTTTTTTGGTGCATTCATGGTCTGATACCTTGATAAAGTCAGTTTCTGCTGCGAAATCTAGCAGGATCCCATAAAGGGGGAAAGCACTAGTTTGCAATTTTGGCGGATTTTTTACTCCACCCTGCCTTCGCAATAGTACTTTAATGATTATACCTTAAATAATTTGTGTTGCATGCAAGCAACAAAAAGGAAGAGCCGTATGAGGGGGGATTAATCTTCTAAATAGCTTTACCTACAGAAAATGATCACTTCGCCAATACACTAATTAATTCAAGCTGCCTAAACGTTCCAATACTCTAAATAGCTGTACCGTTAGAGGACAGAAAATAGAGAGTCATCTTGAGCAATATTCTAAATAATTCAAGTTGTGGCTAGGCGTCAATCGAGGTTATCTCGGGGAGCATACATAAGTATGTGACCCGAGTAGCCGAGAGAAGACAACAACGCCACAGCTTGAAGTATGACGAATATCAGGCGTCGACGAGCACCATTTTTAGTAGAAACATCGCCGCCACTAAAATCACACACAGCCCCAAATCACGCCAGCGACCAGTACCAATTTTCATTGCACAGTACGCAATAAAGCCTAGTGCGATACCTTCAGTAATCGAGAAACTAAATGGCATCATCACTGCAGTAATAAATGCGGGTACAGACTCAGTTAAGTCATCCCATTTCACGCGAGTTAGGCTTGATGTCATCAACACGCCCACGTAAATCAAGGCTCCCGCAGTTGCATAAGCTGGAACCATACCGGCAAGAGGTGAGATAAACATGGTCAATAGGAATAAAACACCAACGACGATCGCGGTTAAACCTGTACGCCCACCAACAGAAACACCAGAAGAACTTTCAATATAGGCGGTGACAGAAGATGTCCCCATCGCTGAACCTGCAACAGAGCTCAAGCTGTCCACATATAACGCTTGCTTCATCCGTGGGAAAGTTCCGCGTTCATTTGTGATACCCGCTTTGTCAGTCACACCTATCATGGTGCCTGATGAGTCAAACAGGTTTACTAACATAAAGGCAAAAATCACACCGGATAACGCTAAGTCTAAAGAGCCAGCGAAATCAACCTGCCCGACGACACTCGTGATACTTGGCGGCATTGAGAATATTCCAGAATATTTCACATCCCCCAAAGCCAAACCAATCAAGGTGGTCACTGCAATAGAAACTAATACCGCGGCATGAATATTACGAGCCGCTAAGATTGCAATAATAAAGAACCCGAGGGCTCCCAGCCAAACATTATGGTGAGTCAAATTACCGATAGAGACTAACGTGTCTGGGTTAGCGACAATGATACCGGAGTTTTTCAGCCCCATCATCGCAATAAATAGGCCGATACCACTGGTGATCCCGACGCGAAGACTAAGCGGGATATTGGCGATAATCCAATAACGGATACGGAATAATGTCAGAATAAATAACCCGACTGCCCCCCAAAATACGGCCCCCATTGCAACTTGCCATGAATAGCCCATCGCGCCAACTACAACGAAAGCAAAAAAAGCATTCAGCCCCATAGCAGGTGCTACTGCAATCGGTAAATTTGCCAACAGCCCCATCAAAATACTACCAATAGCCGCAATCAAACAGGTGGTGACAAACACAGCTTTGATATCCATGCCTGCAACTGAGAGAATTTGAGGGTTAACAAAAACGATATATACCATCGTTAGGAAGGTGGTGAAGCCTGCAACAACTTCTGTCCGTGCTGTCGTGCCGTGCTCTTGCAATTTAAAAACACGCTGAAACAAGCCCTGCGGTTGTGCCGAGCTAGAAGATTGATTACTCATTAGATATTGCGCCCAAAAAAAGTTTTTTTCGCCCTATACTACAATTAAAAATCACAAAAGAAAACGATTGCGTAAACTATAAGAGGCAAAAATGTCCTAACTAACTGATACGCCAAGATGAAATAATAAAAATAAACCAAAATAGTGGAGTGAGGAAATGGTGGATATTTCACCACCACTTTTAATTTAGGAAAGTGCTAACAGTTTTTGTCGGCGCCAAAACAATAAACGATGTTTCGCAGCCATTTTTTGAGGTTGATGTTGCGCACTCAGCTTTGTCGCCACCCTATTCGCAATAATTTCTACCGCAAAACACATAACAAAATAAATAAATGCTACGAATAAGAAAACTTCGAGAGGATAAACCATTTCACGGTTATTCACTTGGGTTGCTAAGAAAGAAAGCTCCGCAACACCAACAACATAGGCTAATGAGGTATCTTTAATTAATGCTACCCACTGGTTAATAAATGAAGGAACCATCATACGTAAGGCCTGTGGCAATACGACATTCCACAATACCTGCCAGCGGCTAAACCCCAAAGATAACCCTGCCTGCCACTGCCCTGCTCCTATCGCTAAAATGCCGGCTTTCACGGCATGAGCCAAATATGCAGAAGTAATTAATGCCAATGCACAGACGACTGTTGCAATACCCGGAATTTCCATACCCAATAAGATTGGCAACAGAAAATAGGTCCAGAAAATTAACATAATGACCGGAATTGCACGGAAAAAACCTAAAATCGCCGCAAATAGGTTAACCCAGAAGCCCCGCAGCATGGCTAAAGCTATTCCGCCCAATGTTCCTAATACAATAGAAGCCGCACCGGCAAGTAAACTAATGACTAACGTCAGTGCAGCGCCTTCAAGTGGCCCATCCGGAAAAGTACCAAACAATAAATATTGCCAATTCTGCTCAATAATCGAAAAATCCATCTTATACCCCCTGAGCCAAATTACGCTGTTGACGCCACTGGCCCCAACCTTCCATTACCGCAATAATGGCAATATACAAAACGGTTGCCACACCAAATGCAGCAAAGGTTTGCAGTGTCTGGCTATCAACCTGGCGGGAGACATAAGACAGTTCTGCGACGCCTATCGCCATCGTTAATGATGAATTTTTTACCACATTCATATATTGGCCCAGTAGTGGAGGCATCGCGATTTTAACGGCTTGCGGTAATACCACCAGTTTCATGGCCTGCCATGAGGTTAGCCCTAAAGCAAACGCCGCATATTTCTGTCCCTGACGAACGCCACGGATCCCAGCACGAATTTCTTCAGCGATAAACGGCACGGTATAAAGGGTCAAACCGATAAAACCGGCTAAAAATTCAAATGACGGCCAACCCACTGTGATTCCAAGTAAATGGACTTCATGGGGAGTATTGAGCCATTCCATTGCAGCAGAGGGTAAAATTTCACCAGAAGCGAAATACCAAAAGAATAACTGCACCAACAAAGGCGTATTTCTGAAAATAGAGATGTAGATACTCACGGCCCAACGCACAAGAGCAATTTGGCTATCCTTTGCTGATGCAACTATAAAACCCAATACAGTGGCTGCAACAATGGTACAAATTGAGATCCAAATAGTGATCAAAAAGCCATAGCCAAACCATTCTAAATACTGCGGTGCCAAGAAATGGGCAGACCAAAAATCACCATTTAAAAATTTTTCAAACATTGTTCACGACCTATTGCCTTCACAGCTTGTGATTAAAAACTCATCCTTTATAACCAAGAACCCCACACAGAGTGCGGGGCTTCAAATCACTGAGTACTTACCGTTACCCATTAAGACTGTGGCTGTTGCTCACTCAGTGGTGCGAATTTAAAGTCTCCGCGTGGCTGTGCAGCTTTGGTATCTGGCCCAAACCAGCGGTTATAGATCACCTCGGCTTTACCTTCTTTCTCCAGTTTCAACAGTGTTTCGTTGACGTTTTCAACCAAACGCGTTTCACCTTTGCTTGCTGCCAATGCTTGGTATTCTTTCGTCAGGCTAAATGGGGAAATCTCAAAATCTGCTTTCACTTTTTCAGGTAAATTACCTAATAAGCCCACCAGTTTTGCATCATCTTGTGTGATAGCTTGGACGTTACCATTACGCAGTGCAGCGAAAGCTTGTGGGGTATCGTCATAAGAAATCACTTTAGTCTCAGGGAACCGCTCACGCAGAGTCACTTCCTGCACAGTACCTTTGTCTGCGCCAATACGCAGTGGTTTGATGTCGTCAGGTGTTTTTAATACGCCTTTACGGGCAATAAATTTTTGGCCTGTCGCAAAATCAGGAATTGAGAAATCAACTTGTTTTGCGCGTTCATCTGTAATGGTGAAGTTAGCACCAATCAAGTCAACTTTGCCTGAAGTTAGAAGTGGAATGCGATTTGCTGGATTAGTTGGACGAAGCTCAAGTTTTACCCCTAGGCCATCTGCAATTTCTTGCGCAATATCAACATCATAACCCGCTAATTTTTTAGTTTGTGGGTCAATAAAACCAAATGGTGGGTTACTATCAAATACTGAAATGCGGATCACACCCGCTTGTTTGATATCATCTAATTTATCTGCGCTAGCGACATTCGCTGTCAGCGCTAAACCTGTAAGTAAAACAGTCGTTAGAATACGAGCTTTCATTGAACACCCCTGACGGTAAATTTTTGTAAATCGACCACCACAAGCTATCAACTATTACTTAGCACTTGAAATAATATTAAATAATATATTTATAACAAAATAGAATATAAAACTACACAAAAAAGGGGCAAACTTTGTACAAAGGCCCCAACATGGTTAAACCATCAATAGACTCTTATTGAGCAAGAAGAAAGTCGGTAGTTTGTGATGCAGTACCACCACAATTTGAAGTAACCCCATGTTCGTGTTGCGGCTAGGCACCAAGCTAGGATATTTCGGGGAGCATACATCAGTATGTGCCCCGAATCGCCGAGCGAAGCCAACACCGCCACCGCTTGAAGTATGACAAACATTCAATACATCAATGCTCTAAATAGTTCGTGTTGTGGCAAGGCGGCAAGCGAGAATATCTCGGGGAGCATACACCAGTATGTGACCCGAGTAGCCGAGCGAAGCCAACACCGCCACCGCTTGAAGTATGACAAACATTCAATACATCAATGCTCTAAATAGTTCGTGTTGTGGCAAGGCGGCAAGCGAGAATATCTCGGGGAGCATACACAAGTATGTGACCCGAGTAGCCGAGTGTAGCCAACACCGCCACAGTACGAAATATGACGAGCATTTATTTGTTCGTTAGCATCTTTTCAAGACTATCCCCACCCACATGACGGAAATCTTGCCCCTTCACATAGTAGAAAATAAACTCACAGATATTTTGGCAGCGGTCGCCGATGCGCTCAATTGAACGTGCGCAGAACAATGCCGTTAATACACTTGGGATCGTCCGAGGGTCTTCCATCATATAGGTCATCAATTGGCGTACGATGCCCTCATACTCTTGGTCAACTTTCTCATCTTCACGGTAAATACGAATGGCTTCTTCGAGATCCATTCGTGCGAATGCATCTAATACGTCATGTAGCATTTGCACTGTATGGCGGCCTAATGATTCTAAGCTCACTAACAGGGGCTGATGTTGATGAGAGAATTTTTCCAATGCAGTTTGGCAAATTTTGTCTGCAACATCGCCGATTCTTTCCAGCTCAGCAATGGTTTTTGAAATTGCCATAATCAGGCGCAAATCACTCGCCGTTGGTTGGCGTTTCGCGATGATCTTAACGCATTCTTCATCAATGGCCACTTCCATCATATTGACTTTATGGTCATTTTCGATAACTTCACGCGCTAAGGCTTCATCCTGATTATGCATGGCCGTAATGGCTTTGGTAAGCTGTTCTTCGACCAGCCCCCCCATCGTCATCAATTCAGTATGGATATGTTCCAGTTCAGCATTGAACTGCCCCGATATATGTTTGTTGTGATTCAGCGTATCCATCGTCGGCTCCATATCAACCGTAGCGGCCAGTAATATAATCTTCAGTTTGCTTCATTTCTGGGGTAGTAAACATTTTGTCAGTATGATTAAACTCAACTAACTCCCCTAAATACATGAAAGCCGTATAGTCAGAACAGCGTGCTGCTTGTTGCATATTGTGGGTAACAATTACCACGGTGTATTCTGACTTTAATTCACTAATCAGTTCTTCAATTCGACCGGTTGAAATTGGGTCAAGAGCAGAACAGGGCTCATCCAACAATAAAACTTCTGGACGAATAGCAATACCACGAGCAATACAGAGACGCTGTTGCTGCCCACCCGACAAGCTATAACCACTTTGGTGTAGCTTATCTTTGGTTTCATTCCATAATGCAGCCTTTGTTAACGCCCACTGCACACGTTCATCCATTTCTACACGAGATAATTTTTCAAATAAACGCACACCAAATGCAATATTATCGTAGATTGACATCGGGAATGGTGTTGGTTTTTGGAAAACCATTCCGACTTTCGCACGCAATAACGCGATATCTTGTTTATCTGTCAGGATATTTTGACCATCCAGTAAAATTTCACCTTCTGCGCGCTGTTCACCATACAATTCATACATTTTATTGAAGGTACGTAGTAACGTCGATTTACCACAGCCTGATGGGCCGATAAACGCAGTGACTTTATTTTTTTCAATGTCTAAAGAGATATTTTTCAGTGCGTGAAACTTGCCATAATAGAAGTTGAGGTCACGTACTTTAATTTTACTATTTGCAATATCGTTTGCATTAATCATGGTTTGCTTTTCTCTCTAAATCTTTATTTATCTGGCGCTTAGTGTTTTTTCTGTGCGAACACAACACGTGCAATGATGTTAATGAGCAGAACACATAGGGTAATTAACAGAACCCCTGCCCATGCAAGCTCTTGCCATTCGGAGAATGGGCTCATTGCAAATTTGAAGATTGTCACTGGTAAGTTAGCAATTGGTTCGCTCATATCTGTACTCCAGAACTGATTTGACAGAGAAGTAAACAGAAGCGGTGCGGTTTCCCCAGCAATACGCGCAATTGCAAGCAAGATCCCAGTGATAATCCCTGACACAGATGCTTTTAGCGTAATAGATAAAATCATTTTCCATTTTGGTGTGCCAAGTGCATAAGCGGCTTCACGCAAGCTATCCGGAACTAATTTCAACATGTTTTCAGTGGTTCGGATAACAATTGGAATTTGCAGCAATGCAAGCGCCACAACCCCAGCCCAACCCGAGAAGTGCTGCATTTGAGCAACCACAATGGTGTACACAAACAGCCCTACAACGATAGACGGAGCTGATAATAAAATGTCATTAATAAATCGGGTGACTGAAGCTAGCCATGACTTACGGCCATATTCTGCTAAATAAATTCCCGCTAAAATCCCTAAAGGCGTACCAATAACTGTCGCCCATAAGATTAATAAACCACTACCTACGATGGCATTTGCCAGCCCGCCACCTTCAGTATTCGGTGGTGGAGTCATTTCAGTAAACAGATTGAGGGACATGCCATCAATCCCTTTAGTGACTGTAGAAAACAAAATCCACACTAACCAGAACAAGCCGAAAGCCATGGTTAACATTGAGACAAATAGAGCCATTCTGTTAACTTGACGACGCCACGCTTGACGGCGTGCTCGTTCTTTTTCATTCACTGCGATAGGTTGAGATATCGACATATTAACGGCCCTCATTCTTCGCAAGACGCATGACCATCAACTTGGAAATCGCTAACACAATAAAAGTGATAACAAACAGGATAAGTCCAAGTTCCATCAAGGCCGAGGTATGTAAACCGCTCTCTGCTTCCGCAAATTCATTTGCCAGTGCCGAGGTGATACTGTTACCTGGCATAAACAGTGATGCGCTATCAAGTTGGTAAGTATTACCAATCACGAACGTCACCGCCATGGTTTCACCCAGTGCACGGCCAAGGCCTAACATTACCCCACCGATTACCCCATTGCGGGTATACGGCAGTACGATATTCCAAATCACTTCCCATGTCGTACAGCCAATGCCGTAAGCTGACTCTTTCATCATCACAGGCGTTTGTTCAAATACATCGCGCATCACTGACGCAATGTAAGGAATAATCATAATCGCGAGGATTATCCCCGCTGCTAAAATACCGATCCCGAATGCAGGCCCTGAAAATAATTCACCGACAATCGGCACACTCGACATCACATTACCAACTGGCTCTTGGAAATATTCTGCAAACAGAGGAGCAAAGACAAATAACCCCCACATCCCATAAACGATACTTGGGATAGCAGCAAGAAGTTCAATCGCGATACCAAGAGGACGTTTTAACCAATTGGGTGCCAGTTCTGTTAGGAACAGTGCTATACCAAAACTAACGGGAACGGCGATAATCAGAGCAATTAACGATGTAACGATAGTGCCGTAAATAGGCACAAGAGCACCGAATTCTTCAGCCGGTGCATCCCATTCTTTGGTCCACAAAAATGAAAACCCAAACTTTTGCATACTTGGCCAAGATGCAAAAATAAGGGAAATAATAATGCCTCCGAGCATTAACAAAGTGATGAGCGCGGCAATCTTTACCAGTGCACTAAAAATCACATCACCTGATTTGCTGGGAGCTCTAAATGCCGTTGTTTTCTCGGCCATGCGCTTTGTTCTCATTTCATTCCTGCTCTTTTCTACAGGATTGCGTTACAACGATGAGCGGGTAAGCCCTGTTCCTCAGCACTTACCCGCCATTTCCAACCCTAAGTGCACTTAGAAAACCTAAGTTCACCTAGAATAATGCTTTACCTTGGCTATCTTTAACTTCTGTTTTCCATGCTGCACGTACTGCGGTCACGACTTCTTGAGGTAAAATTGCGTAATCTAACGCTTCCGCTTGTTTACCACCTTTATCATAAGCCCAGTTGAAGAAGTCAAGAACCGCTTTGCCTTTTTCCGCATTCGCTTGCTGCTTGTGAACTAAGATAAATGTGGTTGAAGTAATCGGCCATGCATTCGCGCCATCACGGTTTGTTAAATCTTGTGCAAAAGATTTAGACCAGTCAACTTTCTTCGCTGCGGCACTGAAACTTTCACCCGTTGGTGAAACCGCCTCGCCATCAGCAGAGATTAATTTAGTATATGCAAGGTTATTCTGTTTTGCGTATGCATATTCAACATAACCGATAGAACCTGGTAGACGCTGTACGAAAGCTGCAACGCCATCATTACCTTTACCACCTACGCTATTTTTCGGCCAGTTAACGGTAGAACCCGCGCCAACGTCTGATTTCCAGCTTGCACTGACTTTAGCAAGGTAGCTGGTGAATACGAACGTGGTACCAGAACCGTCAGAACGTCTAACAACTGCGATAGCTTGGTCTGGCAAACTAACATTTGGGTTCAATTTAGCGATTGCTGGGTCATTCCATTTGGTAATTTTACCTAAATAGATGTCACCTAATGTGTTGCCATCTAAAGTCAGCTGCCCTGACTCAATTCCTTTTACATTAACAGCCAGTACCACACCACCGATAACAGTTGGGAACTGGAACAAGCCATCTTCTTTTAATTTTTCATCAGTTAATGGGGCATCAGATGCACCGAAATCAACTGTTTTTGCATTGATTTGTTTGACACCACCAGAAGAACCAATCCCCTGATAGTTTACTTTATTACCTGTTTCTTTCTGATAAGAGTCTGCCCACTTCGCATAAACAGGAGCAGGAAAGGTCGCGCCAGCTCCGGTCAGGCTGGTAGCAGCAAAAGAAGACATTGCAGTCAGAGATAAAGTTGCTGCCATTACGCTTGCTAAGGTGGTACGCGTCATTTTCATAATCCCTCCGGGGATGTATAGAAACAATCAAGTATGAAATTGTTGGGTGTATGTCACGGTAGGAAAAATAGGACAATTTAGTTACGACAACATGTCGTTTTTATGACAGTTTTATGACAATTGCTGATTTTTTCACTGGCGAGGAAACAAAAACAAAGATGGATTAGATTTTATATTATAAAATTCAAATAGTTAAAAAACTATTATTTCAAAGCTGACGTCAAAAAGAAAAATGACAGACTGTCATAAAAGCGAAAAATATTTTTATCCTGCAACCATAAAATAATACTCAAAACAATTTGCGTTGCAGCTAGGCGGCAAGTGAGGATATCTCGGGGAGCATACACAAGTATATGACCCGAGTAGCCGAACGCAGCCAACAACGCTGCAGCACAAAGTGTGAAGAGTAAAAGGATAGCTCTAAATAGTTCAAGTTGTAGGTAGGCGCCAAAAAAGATAGCCTCTTTTCCTACTTGATACAAATAATACTCAAAACAATTTGCGTTGCAGCTAGGCGGCAAGTGAGGATATCTCGGAGAGCATACACAAGTATGTGACCCGAGTAGCCGAACGCAGCCAACAACGCTGCAGCGCAAAGTGTGAAGAGTATTTAGTCTTCTTTCTCTTTAAGAGGCAGCAAAGCCCTAATCGCAAACCCACCACGCTCACTCTTATGGATCTCAATGCTCCCTTCATGAGCATCGACAATTCGGCGAATAATCGCTAGCCCTAGCCCTGTGCCTTTGTTGCTACGAGCTTTTTCACCCTGTACAAATGGCTGGAACAGGCGATGAATGTCTTCTTCTTTGATACCTGCACCGTCATCTTCGACTTGGAACCAAACGGAGTCTTCCGTTTTTCCACTACTGACTTTGATCCAGCCATTACCATAGCGGTAAGCGTTAACAATCATATTGGTAATCGCGCGTTTAATTGCTAATGGGTTACCATTAACAATCATTGAGCCAGGCTCAAGTGCGGTTTCAATTTCACCGATGACATTACTTTCTGAGTTCACCGCTTCCATTAAAATAGCGTTAAGGTCACAGAATTCCATATCCATTTCTTGACCTGTTTTCAGATAAGACATGAATTGGCCGATGATCGCATCACACTCTTCAATATCTTTATTAATAGATTCAGCCAGATAGCTATCTTCTGGGCTCATCATTTCTGTCGCTAAACGAATACGGGTTAAGGGAGTTCTTAGGTCATGACTTACCCCTGCCATTAAGACAGTTCGGTCATTTTCTAAGGTTTTAATCCCTGCAGCCATGTGGTTAAAAGAACGAATAGCAGCTCTAACCTCAGTGGCGCCTTTTTCCTGCATTGGGGGTAAAATTACCCCTTTGCCGACTTCACCTGCGTGGTATTCCAATTCAAGCAACGGCTTGTTCTGGTAGCGTATATACAACCATACCCCTGCAAAAATGGTGAGAAAAATTGTTAATGTATAGCGAAAAACAAGGGAGAACTGGTTTTGGCCGATTTCAGTCAGTGGAACTCGCACCCAAATATCAGGTGCGAGATAAGACGTTAGCCATAGAATGGGGTATTCTCGGCCTAATTCAAGGTGAACACTCGCCTTACCACCAATATATTCCGACATATGTTCACTTAGAAAATCATACTCTTTTGCCCAATTCAGCCCTTCTTCCATCGCCGCTGAATGTGCATAAAAGGTAATTCCTAATTCATTGTAGATTTTCTTACGCAACGCGGGAGATACCCGCACTGAGGTTCCATCTTGTAGAACCATTTTCTCTGTCATTAATGTTCTTACTTCGTATGCCAGTACCTTGTTGAATTGCTGTAAGCTAGGCATTACAACAAAATTCAACACGACCATATAACTGGTTACGAGACTCGCAAACAGTAAGGCTACAAATAAAAATAACGAGCGAGAAAATGTACTACGCCTTGAGAACCTCAGTCGCTTCATGCTTTACTTCCATCAGGAACAAACACATAGCCCAAGCCCCAAACCGTCTGGATATAACGAGGGTGTGCTGGGTCTTCTTCAACCATGCGGCGTAAACGTGAAATTTGAACATCGATTGAACGTTCCATCGCACTGTATTCACGACCTCGCGCTAAGCTCATTAACTTGTCACGAGATAACGGTTCCCTTGGGTAAGAAACCAACACTTTTAACACCGCGAATTCACCGCTGGTTAATGGCATATTCTCATCACCTTGGAACATTTCTCGTGTCCCAAGATTTAATTTAAATTTACCAAAAGTAATTATCGCATCATCTTGAGATGGCGCACCCGGTAATTCATTAGCTTGGCGACGTAAAACCGCACGAATACGAGCTAGCAATTCCCGTGGATTAAAAGGTTTTGGAATATAGTCGTCCGCACCGATTTCTAAGCCAACGATGCGATCAACTTCTTCGCCTTTCGCTGTTACCATAATAATAGGAATTGGGTTATTTTGACTACGTAAGCGACGGCAAATTGATAAGCCATCTTCACCCGGTAGCATTAGATCTAAGACGATCAGATGAATAGATTCTCTTGTCAGGATTCTGTCCATCTGTTCTGCGTTCGCGGCACTCCTTACCTGAAAACCCTGCTCAGTGAGGTAACGTTCCAGCAGTGCACGTAAACGCATATCATCATCGACGACAAGAACCTTATAACTTTCCTGCATTTTGTAGCCCTCAAGATGTGCATCTTTCAAATTATTTTTTTAATGAATGTAAGTAAAACAATATTAATGCTCACTAATTTACCACTAACGTAGGATTTAATGAATCATTTTACACTTCAGGTGGTTAGTGGCTGGTAGCTTATTTCTAACACAAAATAAGTCACCTGCCCTCCTGGCGTATTTACTGTTATTTCATCATCAACCTGTTTACCTATCAAGGCTCGTGCTACGGGAGAATCAATTGAAATCCATTGTTTTGTAGGGTTGAATTCATCAGCACCGACGATACGGAATATTCTGATATTTTCATTTTCATCTTCTAGTTTAACCCATGCTCCAAAAAACACACGGCCTTCTTGGCGAGGATCAGGCTCGATAATCCTTAATTGATCCAATCTTTTGGATAAGAAACGGATGCGTCGATCAATTTCACGCAACCTTTTTTTGCCGTAAATATATTCTGCATTTTCTGAGCGATCCCCTTGAGCTGCGGCCTCTGAAACAGATTGAGTAACCCGAGGACGTTCTTCCTTCCACAGGTATTTCAGCTCTTTATCTAATGCATCCCAACCTTCACGTGTAATTAAAAGACTTTTAGTCATAACCTTTGAATATTAATCAGTGAAACCATAATTATAGTATTTTATAGAACATAATCTGAGACTTTCCTACCAATAGGCTCAAATTCAGTCTGGAAATTCTCGTTACCACCAAGTATAACAGTGCAGTAAATTTTTTAACTGTTCTTTCAGTAGGTATTTAAACTCGACATGAATGAAACTCTAAGCCAAATTATTGCAGCGGAACTGCAAGCCCAGCCGAAACAGGTTTTTTCTGCCATCACACTATTAGATGAAGGGAATACTGTCCCGTTTATTGCACGTTACCGTAAAGAGGTTACCGGTGGGTTGGACGATACTCAGCTTCGCCAGCTAGAAAGCCGTTTAGGGTACTTGCGCGAATTAAATGACCGTAAACAAACCATTCTCAAATCGATAGAAGAGCAAGGTAAATTGACTCCAGAGCTTGCCTCCGCTATCGACACTACGCTTAATAAAACCGAACTTGAAGACCTGTATCTTCCTTATAAACCGAAACGTCGCACCCGTGGGCAAATTGCTATCGAAGCAGGGCTTGAGCCTTTAGCGGACACCTTATGGAATGACCCTAGCCAATCACCTGACGAACTTGCAAAAACGTATATCGATGCAGATAAAGGTGTTGCTGATGTCAAAGCCGCCTTAGATGGTGCTCGTTATATCCTTATGGAGCGTTTCGCCGAAGATGCGGCACTTTTAGCGAAAGTTCGTGACTATATTTGGAAAAATGCCCACCTTGTTTCTGTTGTTGCAGAAGGTAAGCAAGAAGAAGGGGTAAAATTTAGTGACTATTTTGAACATCACGAGCCTGTTGCTCAAGTCCCTTCTCACCGAGCGCTTGCGATGTTCCGTGGTCGTAACGAAGGAATTTTACAACTTTCATTAAACTGTGATCCGCAGTTCGATGAACCGCCAAAAGAAAGTTACTGCGAAGAAATTATCACCCGCCATTTAGATATTCGTTTAAATAATGCTCCGGCTGACCAATGGCGTAAAGCCGTGATCAGCTGGACATGGCGTGTCAAAGTATTACTGCACTTAGAAACAGAGGTCATGAGCTCACTGCGCGAAAAAGCTGAAGAGGAAGCTATTAACGTGTTTGCTCGTAACCTTAGTGACTTACTGATGGCGGCGCCAGCGGGAATGCGTGCCACCATGGGCTTAGATCCAGGTTTACGTACTGGGGTGAAAGTCGCAGTTGTGGATGCGACAGGTAAATTAATTGCGACGGATACGATTTATCCGCATACCGGACAAGCCGCAAAAGCGGCAACCATCGTTGCGGCACTTTGCCAAAAACATAACGTCGAATTAGTAGCGATTGGTAACGGCACCGCTTCTCGTGAAACGGAACGTTTCTTTGCTGAAGTACAAAAACAGTACCCTGAAGTCACTGCACAAAAAGTTATTGTCAGCGAAGCTGGCGCTTCTGTTTATTCCGCTTCTGAACTTGCGGCTTTGGAGTTTCCTAGCTTAGATGTGTCTTTACGTGGTGCCGTATCTATTGCTCGTCGCCTACAAGACCCGCTTGCTGAATTAGTGAAAATTGACCCCAAATCCATTGGGGTTGGCCAATATCAGCATGATGTTAGCCAAACTCAGTTAGCGCGTAAACTCGATGCGGTCGTCGAGGACTGTGTAAACTCCGTTGGTGTTGATTTGAATACCGCTTCTGTTGCCTTACTGACTCGCGTTGCCGGTTTAAGCAAAATGATTGCGCAAAACGTGGTGGACTGGCGCGACCAGAATGGCCAGTTTAGTGATAGAAAACAGTTACTCAAAGTTGCACGCCTTGGGCCAAAAGCCTTTGAACAATGTGCGGGCTTCTTACGTATCACCAATGGTGAAAACCCGTTAGATGCTTCTACTGTTCACCCTGAAGCTTACCCGATTGTTGAAAAAATTCTTGAGTCAGTCCGCCAGCCGCTCAAAGAAATTATGGGTAACTCACAGGTGCTTAATGCCTTGAGCCCACGTGACTTTACTACTGAGCAATTCGGGGTTCCAACTGTCACTGATATCATTAAAGAACTGGAAAAACCGGGTCGCGACCCACGTCCTGAGTTTAAAACTGCCACCTTCGCAGAAGGTGTAGAAACGATGAATGACCTGACTTCTGGCATGATATTAGAAGGCGCAGTCACTAATGTGACCAACTTCGGTGCTTTTGTGGATATTGGTGTTCACCAAGACGGTTTAGTTCATATTTCTTCACTTTCAAATAGTTATGTCGAAGACCCACATAAGGTGGTAAAAGCGGGTGACATTGTTAAAGTAAAAGTGTTAGATGTTGATATTGCACGTAAACGTATCGCTTTAACGATGCGTTTAGATGAGCAAGCGGGGGATTCTAATAGTTCTCCTCGCCGTGCCGCCCCTGAACAGGAAAAAAATACGCGTAAAACACCTCAATCAAGAGGAAGTTCACGCCAAAACAACGCATCTTCAGGTAATAGTGCCATGAGTGATGCCCTTGCTGCTGCATTTGGCAAGAAACGTTAACTCTGTTAATAGGCATCGCAATGTACCTGTTGTGGTGCCTATTTCAATAAATAATGCTGTAATTAATTACCCCAGCCAATATATTAGGCATAATTAAACCCTCTCCCCCGTTTACCCCACCATTATTTTTGCTAACGAAACACCGCAAACTCAATGCTTCGTTGATCCATATCAAGTCAAATTGACGAAAAAAGAGGCTAAATATAATAAAAGGTGGATGATTATGATTCTCATTGTTAATTAGATTTATTGTTGTTTGGTGGTCTCGTTACCTGAGCAATTGTAATCATTAACAATTGTCATCGATATCATTATGAATTAAATGATTAGGAAGACACTATGGCAATACTTCCTCAATGCAGCTACAAAATACTTGGTTTCTCCCCAGAAATCAGTCCTGCATACCGACAAAAACTGCTTTCACTCGGTTTACTTCCGGGTTCTGTCTTTAAAGTGGTGCGTTTAGCGCCTTTTGGCGATCCTGTACAAATAGAAACTCATCGTGTCAGCTTAGTGCTACGCAAAAAGGATCTCGCCCTACTCAACCTAGATGAAGCGACCACCGCTTAAGTATTTCTTTTTTATTATTGGCAAACACTATGAAACGTTTAACCATCGGCTTAATTGGTAACCCCAATGCAGGCAAAACGACCTTATTCAACCAGCTCACAGGGTCAAGACAGCGTGTCGGTAACTGGGCTGGGGTCACTGTTGAACGAAAAGTCGGTCGCTTCCATACAGATGACCATAAAATCGAGCTCGTTGACCTACCTGGCACCTATTCTCTGACCACGATTTCCGAACAAACCTCTCTCGACGAACAAATCGCCTGCTACTTTATTTTAAGTGGTGAGGCAGACATGCTCATTAATGTTGTCGATGCGTCTAATTTAGAACGTAACCTTTATCTGACATTACAATTAGTCGAGTTAGGCGTTCCATGTATTGTCGCCTTGAATATGTTGGATATCGCTCAAAGCCAACATATTGATATTAATATCGCTGAATTAGAAAAACAGCTCGGCTGCCCTGTGATCCCAATGGTTTCAACTCGAGCAACTGGTATCGATAAACTGAAAAAAGCCATTGATACACATCCACAAAATAGCCAGCAAGCCCTTGTGGAATATCCACCCCAATTATTACAGGCAGTGGATTCATTATCTGAACAAATTTCAGCACAACAATTTAGCCACCAGCAACGCCGCTGGTTAGCATTACAGATCCTCGAAGGGGATATTTATAGTCGCCAACGCGCTGAAGTATCTGAAGGGCAATTACTGGCGATACGCCAAACACTGAAAGAAAGCTTAAACGAAGAACCTGAATTACTCATTGCCGACGCACGTTATCAATCTATTGCCACAATTTGCAATGCTGCGATTAACAATAGTGCCGCTGAACCAAATCGACTAACACAATCACTGGATAAATTTATTCTGAGCCGTTGGCTCGGCGTACCAATTTTCTTGTTTGTGATGTATTTGATGTTCGTCTTAGCCATCAACATTGGCGGCGCCTTACAACCCTTCTTTGAAGGCGCATCAGAAGCGATATTTATCCATGGAATTCAATGGTTAGGAGATTATTTCAGCTTCCCTGATTGGCTAACTATTTTCCTTGCTCAAGGTGTTGGTGGCGGTATTAACACGGTTTTACCGTTAGTGCCACAAATCGGGATGATGTACCTGTTCCTTTCAATACTGGAAGACTCGGGCTATATGGCGCGAGCGGCTTTCGTAATGGACCGCCTCATGCAAGCACTAGGTTTACCGGGTAAATCCTTCGTGCCTTTGATTGTCGGTTTTGGTTGTAACGTACCATCCATTATGGGTGCCCGCACGTTAGACGCACCTCGTGAAAGACTAATTACTGTATTAATGGCTCCGTTTATGTCTTGTGGGGCAAGACTGGCCATTTTCGCCGTTTTTGCTGCCGCTTTCTTTGGCAAAAATGGGGCAAGTGTGGTCTTTTCTCTCTATATTTTAGGGATTGTTGTCGCTATCTTAACTGGGTTACTACTAAAACATACCCTCATGCGTGGCGAAGCCTCTCCATTTATCATGGAACTTCCGGTTTACCATGTGCCACACATCAAAACACTACTGATTCAAACATGGCAACGCCTCAAAGGCTTCGTGGTACGTGCAGGTAAAGTCATTATCGTTGCCAGTATCTTTATTGGTGCATTAAATAGCTTTTCTTTCTCTGGTAAGCCTGTTGATAATATTAATGACTCCGCACTGGCTTCTGTCAGTAAAGTCATAACCCCTGCTTTACAACCTATTGGCGTGCATGCTGATAACTGGCAAGCGACCGTTGGGTTGATTACCGGGGCAATGGCCAAAGAGGTGGTAGTGGGAACACTAAACACCCTGTATACCGCTGAAGCCATTATATCTGAGCCGTTTGATGCAGAATCTTTCAATTTATGGGAAGAACTGGGAGATGCGGTTTCTGAAACTTGGGATAGCTTAAAAGAAACCTTTACCTTAAGCGCGTTATCAAACCCTATCGAAGCTAGTAAAGGCGATGGAGAGATGGAATCCGGCTCAATGGGAACCATGGCAGCAAAATTTGGTTCAGGAATTGCAGCTTACAGCTACCTCATCTTCGTCTTGCTGTATGTGCCTTGCGTCTCGGTGATGGGGGCTATCGCACGTGAAACCAATAAAAGCTGGATGAGTTTCTCCATTCTGTGGGGTTTAAATGTGGCTTATAGTCTTGCAGCTCTATTTTACCAAACAGCGACTTTCAGCGAACACCCACAAAGTAGCTTGATTACCATTACTGCGGTTATCCTGTTCAACCTTGCCTTGTTTATATTCTTACGTCGCATGCGTAGCCGCGTAACCTTGAATATCAAGAGCAAAACCGCAGAGCAATGCTCTGGCTGTTCAAGAGATGCTTGCCACTAAGGAATGAAACGATGACCAGCTTGCTACAAATAAGAGATTTAATCGCCTTATATGGGCAAGCTGACATCGCACTACTTAGTGAGCAGCTAAATACGCCAATCCCATTAATTAAAGCAATGGTTGAGAAGCTAGTCAGTTTAGAAAAAATTGAACAAGTCGATATCAGTGCTTGTTTAACAGGCAGTAGCTGTAAAGGTTGCCCTGAAAGCACTGATTGCGCTCATTTTGTGTATAAAATCAAATAATAGAGACACCACAAAAAATCAGCCCCAAATTAGGCTGATTTTTTTTATTTATTCCTCGGTACGACTTTGAAAATCCAACAAGTATTCGCAAAACTCATCAGGATGAGAAATAAATGGCGCGTGAGCGCTATTGCGCATAATCACGGATGGCGAATTCGGATACAGCTCATCTAAAATAGGCACTATTTTGCGCGGTACCAAGCCATCGAGATAACCATAAATGCGCAAGAAAGGAATAGGTAACTGTTTTAATTCATCCCGCAAATCTTCGGTACGTAATGATTCAAGCCCTGCATTTAGTGTTTCAACAGTTGGAATAGGCTGCTCAAGTACCACAGATTTCAAAGTTTTTGCATCATTTCTTGCACTTTCAGTGCCTAAAGTTTGCAATGCTAAAAAACGCTCGACGGTGCGATGAAAATCAGCCGAAAGTTGCTGCTCGAAACCTAATAAAACCTCTGGCCGGATCCCTGCCCAACCGTTTTCTTCTGCTTTAAAGCATGGGGAAGAAGCAACGGTAATTAACCCTTTGACTTCATAAGGATGGTCAAGCGCAATACGGCTTGCAACTAGCCCACCAAGTGACCAACCGAGCCAAATCGCGTTTTTAGGAGCTTGTTCCCACAAAATATTCGCCATCGATTGAATATTCATGGGGGAGAACCCTTGGCTACGTCCGTACCCCGGCAAGTCAACCAAATGAACCCGAAAGTGCGAAGCGATTCGCGGAATAATTGTTTGCCAGACTTGTGCATTCAATCCCCATCCGTGCAGCAACACAAGATCTTGTTTACCTTCACCAACGGTCTGCCAATATAACTTTGCCATCGTTACACTCTCTTCATTCATTTATTCGTCAACTCGTTTAACAGGACTCTACTATGCTAACAATGGAGGGGGGCTGCTGGCTATGCCATCAATCACTAAAATTACCTCATCAAGGTGTTTGTAGTTTTTGTCTCGAAGGATTGCCTAAAATGCCAACCTGCTGTTTGCGCTGTGCTTTACCCTGTGAACAGCCTACCATAGAGTGCGGTCGCTGCCTAAAAACCCCTCCTACATGGCAGAGAATTATCACTGTAACCCCATACCAAGCCGCTTTGCGCATGTTAATCCATCGGTTTAAATTTCAAAAACAACCTCAACTTGCTTTTACTCTAGCTCGTATCTTTGCGTTATTTTGGCTCACGGGTTACCGCCAACAAAAATGGCACAAACCGGACTTAATTGTCACAATTCCATTGCATCGCCGCCGTCTGTGGTGGAGAGGATTTGACCACATGGCATTAATAGGCGAAAATTTATCCAGATGGTTAAATATCCCCTATTCGCAAAATTCATTATCGCGTAGTCGTGCTACACTGGCACAGACAACACTAAAACGTGAGTATCGCCGAAACAACCTAAAGGGAGCATTTACCTTAAACGACTCGGTTTCAAACCTACATGTTGCTGTTATTGATGATGTTATTACAACAGGTTCCACGATGAATGCCGCAGCACAATTGTTGATTTGTGCGGGAGCACGTACTGTTGATGCATGGTCACTGTGTCGCACCTTGTAGGAAAGGGGTAAATGGGCGTATTATAACCAACTAAAGCAGTCAACTATTATTGAGCAAATGATTATGATTAATATTACTGAAGCAGCACAGGCTCATTTTGCCAAGTTGTTGGAAAATCAAGAGCCAGGAACTCAAATCCGTGTTTTTGTTATCAACCCAGGCACACCAACCGCAGAATGCGGTGTGTCATACTGCCCTCCGGGTGCCGTTGAAGCAACAGATAAAGAACTAAAGTTCGAGAAATTATCTGCTTATGTTGATGAAATTAGCGCTCCATTCTTGGATGATGCCGAGATTGACTTCGTTACCGACCAACTCGGCTCACAACTGACGTTAAAAGCGCCGAACGCCAAAATGCGTAAAGTCTCTGATGACGCACCATTAATTGAGCGTGTTGAGTATGTTTTACAGTCACAAATTAACCCACAACTTGCCAGCCACGGTGGCCGTGTTTCCCTGATGGAAATCACCGATGAAGGCTTTGCAATTCTGCAATTTGGTGGCGGGTGTAACGGTTGTTCAATGGTCGATGTCACGCTTAAAGAAGGTATCGAAAAAGAACTTCTCAAAATGTTTGAAGGTGAGCTAAAAGGCGTTAAAGACCTGACTGAACACCAACGTGGCGAGCACTCTTTCTACTAATCAATACCACGAATATTTGGCACTCTGTTTTTACGAGTGCCTATTATTTAACCTTTAATGGGTTGTTACCTACTGTATTCGGTATTTTATGGACCATTTTGAAACACTAACACCAGAACAAGCCTATCAACATTGGTTAGACGGCACGGCCATACTGGTAGATGTACGAGACCCACAAAGTTTCCGTGCAGGCCATGCGAGTGGAGCCTATCACCTCACCAATGAGTCACTGAGCCAATTTTTAGAACAAACGGATTACGAACAACCTGTTATGGTGATGTGCTACCATGGGCACAGTAGCCAAGGTGCTGCACAATATCTGATCAACATTGGCTTTGAATCTGTATATAGCATCAATGGTGGATTTGAAGCATGGTTAAGGGAATATCCACAAGCCGTTACGGCTCTCTAGATGAGAAAACGCATTCATGATCCACATCACCTCCTTTGCTAATCCCAGAATGGCGCAAGCCTTTGTTGACTATATGGCTAGCAAAAATATTCACTTAAAAATAAAGCCATCACAGGAACAAGCTGTCTTTGAGCTTTGGCTAGAAGATGAGCAACTTCAACCTCAAGTCCAAAAAGAATTAGATATTTTTCTACAAGACCCAAATCACCCTCGCTACCTAGAAGCCAGTTGGCACACGGGAAGCGCAGATACCCAGTTTCAATATCGCAATTACCTAACTTGGGGTTACCTTAAAGAACAATCTGGCCCTTTAACTATCGCTGTTATTTTGTTGTCGATTGTTGTATATCTTTGGGTAGAAATGACTGATGCACGAGAAGTTCTACGTTATTTGGCATGGCCTATTGGCGACCAACAAACGGAACTTTGGCGTTGGTTTAGTCCTGCATTGGTGCACTTTTCGCTATCACATATTGGTTTCAACCTTGCGCTCTGGTGGTTTTTAGCTGGGCAAGTAGAACGAAAGCTCGGAACGGGTAAATTATTCACTATCTTACTGGTCTCAGCGCTGTTTAGTAACTGGGGGCAGTCGCTGTTTAGTGAAAACAACTTTGGCGGCTTATCTGGTGTCGTCTATGCCCTTGTCAGCTATGTGTGGTTAACGGGTGAACGTCGTCCCGAAAGTGGCATCAGTGTTCCTCGAGGGTTAATGATATTCTCGATTATCTGGCTTTTTTTCGGTTACTTCGATGTTTTAGGTATGCATATTGCCAATGCCGCACATACTTCAGGGTTAATTATCGGCTTATTGATGGGAGTATGGGATAATAGGCACAGTTTTAAACACCAGAGCTCCAGATAAAACATTTTAATAATTAGAGGCTAACGCTGTGAAACAAACCCAGAGACATGATGCAATAGTTGAGCTTGTGCGTCTTCAGGGATATGTCAGTACTGAAGAACTCGTCGAACACTTTGAGGTTAGCCCTCAAACGATCCGTCGAGACCTCAATGACCTCGCTGAACAGAATAAAATTCAGCGGCACCACGGTGGCGCAGCACTGCCTTCAAGTTCTGTGAATGCAGCTTATAATGACCGTAAAATCATGTGGTCAGATGAAAAAGCGCGTATCGCGCAGCATGTTGCAAGCCAGATCCCTGATGGTGCGACACTATTTATTGATATTGGTACAACCCCTGAAGCGGTTGCTCATGCGCTGGTTAACCATAAAAACCTACGTGTGGTGACCAATAATCTTAACGTCGCCACCTTGCTGATGCCAAAAGAAGACTTCCGCCTAATTTTAGCGGGAGGTGAAGTACGATCACGAGATGGCGGTATTGTCGGTGAAGCGACCCTCGATTTTATTTCCCAATTTAGGTTAGATTACGGCATTTTGGGTATCAGTGGTATTGATATGGATGGCTCATTACTTGAGTTCGATTACCACGAAGTTCGTACCAAACGCGCGATTATTGAAAATTCACGTTGTGTCATGCTTGTCACCGATCATTCTAAATTTGGTCGTAACGCGATGGTTAATCTGGGTAATATGAATCTAATTGACTATTTATTTACTGATAAACAGCCACCAGACAGCATTCTCAAAGTGATTGAGCAACATAATGTTCAATTAGAGCTTTGTTAATCAAATAGTTACCTTCATGATGGTAGTCCCAGCTACCATCATGTTCATTAGTCCCCTTCCCCAGCATAGTCCCCCACCTTACAGGTATTTTTTTCTTTTTCGCGCGAAACCCTCTTTTCCCTCTTGTAAATAACAATACTTTATATGTGGGTATTGAAAAAAAATTGTTACCAATATCACGCAGTTGTTATTTTTTTCATTAATAATAGTTGGCATCACTATCTATTTTGACTACAATCAAATGAGCGAAAACGAACATTATTGAAAGTGTTTCGAACATCTCAGGGGGATGCATGGAAACTAAAGACTTGATTGTCATCGGCGGCGGGATCAACGGCGCTGGAATTGCAGCAGATGCTGCAGGTCGTGGATTATCGGTATTACTGCTCGAAGCTCAAGACTTGGCAAGTGCGACTTCATCTGCGAGTTCTAAACTCATTCATGGTGGTTTACGTTATTTAGAGCATTATGAATTTAGATTAGTCAGCGAAGCTTTGGCAGAACGTGAAGTGCTATTACGATTAGCACCGCATATTGCCTTCCCAATGCGCTTCCGCTTACCTCATCAGCCTCATTTACGTCCAGCTTGGATGATCCGTATTGGCCTATTCTTATATGACCATTTAGGCAAACGTGTCAGCTTACCAAGTAGTAAAGGGCTGAAATTCAACCAAAATTCTGTACTAAAACCTGAACTAACAAAAGGTTTTGAATATTCCGATTGTTGGGTTGATGATGCGCGTTTAGTTGTGTTAAACGCTCAAGAAGTGGTACGCAAGAGTGGTGAGGTTCGTACTCGCACAAAAGTGACTCGCGCTTACCGTGAAAACGGCTTATGGGTTGTTGAAGCTCAGGACTTACGTACAGGCGAAACCCATACATGGAAAGCAAAAGGGTTGGTTAACGCCACAGGACCTTGGGTAAAAGAGTTCTTTGATGATGGGCTGAAATTAAAATCACCTTATGGTATTCGCCTAATCAAAGGGAGCCATATTGTCGTTCCGCGTGCTCATGATGAACCACAAGCGTACATCTTACAAAATGAAGATAACCGTATTGTATTTGTTATCCCGTGGATGGATGAATTTTCTATCATCGGCACCACTGACGTAGAATACAAAGGCGACCCGAAAGACGTCAAAATTGATGAAAACGAAGTTAACTATTTACTGAAAGTGTATAACGACCACTTCAAAAAACAGTTAACCGTGAGTGATATTGTTTGGGACTATTCAGGTGTTCGCCCACTGTGCGACGATGAATCAGACTCACCACAAGCCATTACTCGTGATTACACATTGGATATTCACGATGAACAAGGCCAAGCGCCATTGTTATCTGTATTTGGCGGTAAATTAACCACTTACCGTAAATTAGCGGAAGCTGCTGTGAATAAGTTAGCGACTTACTATCCAAATGCAGGTAGCCCATGGACTAAAAATGGTCAGTTACCAGGTGGTGATATCGAAGGTTGTGACCGTGATGGTTATGCACGTGTATTACGTCAACATTATCAATGGCTTCCTGAAGGCTTAGCGCTACGTTTTGCCAGAACCTACGGTAGCAACAGTAAGTTAATCCTTGAAGGCGCGAATTCACTCAGCGACCTCGGTGAAGCCTTCTCTGCGAATGTCTATGAAGCGGAATTACGTTACTTAGTCAAGCATGAGTGGGTAACAGAGTTGGATGATGCTATTTGGCGTCGTACTAAATTGGGTATGTGGCTGAATGAAGAAGAAAAACAGCACATTGCTCATTGGTTAGCAAAAAATGGGTTGTCAGAGCATACCTCTGCATAATCGTAAAAATCTCGTTGTTATAAAATCTCGTTGTTAATGGAAAAGGCCAGTTGCAATTGTGGACTGGCTTTTTCTATTTTTAAACCGTTTTTTCTATTTTTAGTTTGTACGACTTTCAGAAAAACCCCAATCACGATAATTTGCACAAATCAATTCCATCTGTTTATAATGTACGCGACCTTACTTCTCACCCAACTTCGCAGGTACGCCTCACGATGAACTAAGCACTGCCAGAAAATATTTTCTAATACCCTTTTGGTATTCATTTTTCTGTTCCTGGCAGGCAACCGCTTTCATCGACGCTTCTTGATAAGTCAACGACGTTGTCTGTCCTCATTATTTTGGAGGTGCATATGACGATAGCTTGTCACTTTTCACAGCTCAATATTGAATTTAACCAAACCGCCCTTTTTCCACCGATAAGCGGGACGTTGTCATGCAAAAAAAATGCTCTAATTGGCCATAATGGCAGAGGAAAATCGGTTTTAATGCGTATTCTTGCTAACCAATTGCGCCCTACACAAGGGAATGTACATTGGAACCTCCCCTTTATCTATGTTGAGCAGTTAACTCGACTAATGGGCGAAACACTCGTCGATGCCTTAGGCATCAAGGAACTTTATCATGCATTTTCACGCATCGAGGCAGGAAATGGTTCTTTGGCAGATTTTGAACTAACGGAAGATAAATGGCATTTACCTTCCCAATGGCAAAGTTTATTGGACTCTGCTGGGCTAGCTATCTCAATGGAAGCTCCTATCTCCCATTTAAGTGGGGGTGAACGTACCCGTCTAGCCCTTTGCCGTGCATTTCTTCATCAAGATCACTTTTTGCTACTTGATGAGCCGGATAACCATTTAGATACGCAAAGTCGGCAATGGCTCAGCCAAAAGCTTACTGAGCATCGGGCTGGCTGCCTAGTTATCTCTCACAACAGAACTCTGTTAGGCGAAATGGATGCTATTTTTGAATTAACGGAAAAAGGCTTACACGAATATGGGGGAAATTATGCGTTATACGATACCCAAAAAAACTTGGAAATTGCCGCAATTGATGCACAAAGTGAACGCTTAGAAAAACGTATTCACCAAGAGAAAAAGCAGCAACAGGCCACATTACAAAAAGCCGCTCAACGCAAGAAACAGGGGGAAAAAATTCGCTATGGTGGGTCGCAATCCTTACTGCTACTTGATATGCAAAAGAACCGTGCAGAGAAAAGGCAATCAAATGTCGCAGAACGGCACCAACGGGTTATGGATAATCTGCAAAGCCAACAACAGGAAAACCAAGAAAGAGCTCGCCATATCAAGCCGCAAAAAATGACGATTAACTATCAAAATGAAGGTAATAAAGTCACAATTTTTGCTTCTGACTTGCGTTTGCCCTACGGTTATTCATCACCACTTTCATTCACCATATACAGTGGAGAACATTGGCATATTCAAGGGCGTAATGGCTGTGGTAAGTCAACACTACTTAAAGTGCTTGCTGGCCTATTGCCATCATCTTCAGGAGAGTGCCGCCTAAGCGGTGAATTTTGCTATTTAGACCAACACCTCAACTTACTCGATAAGACATTACCTGTCGCTGAAGCACTTCATCAATACCAACCGTTGTTTACTGTAGAGCAGTGGCGCACGCAATTAGGTATGCTGCGAATACGAGGAGATAAATCATTACTGCCACTACAGCAGCTCAGTGGTGGTGAGCAGTTAAAAGCAACACTACTGGCGCTCACGCATAGCCCGAACCCACCCGCTATTTTATTACTCGATGAACCGGATAACCATTTAGACTTGGATTCAAAACAACTACTTGAAGCGCTATTGCAGGACTACCAAGGAACACTCTTACTGGTTTCTCACGATGACGCCTTTATTGCAAACTGCAATATAACCTATACGCTAAATCTTTCTGGTAAATAACTGTCTACTAGGCCACTGCCTAATTAGGTGTGGCCATCTGCTTTAATGGATAAACGTATTTTTGACGCGATGAGAAACTAAAAAGTAGGGGATCCATAACACACAATAGAAGCTGCCATTTATAGCGGTAATAATATTTGAGTAGTTAATTTCCAAACCAAATATATATGGGAAGACAAAACGAGCAACTAATACCATTAAAGTAAACAGTACCATGGTGGTGATAAACAGCCACTTCGCCTGTTTTTTCCATTTAACCGCAGCGATAAACGTCCAAAGAAATAGAGCAATTAAAACACCATAACCTAGTTGCAAGAGGTAAAAACCTGTCGCAAAGCCTGAAATATAAAAATCAGAATCCGCTTCAGTTGCCAATGACCATGCAGTTTGTACTTGCGAAATTTCTTGTAATAGCATCGTGACCGTTTTGTACAACATATAAAACAGACCAATAACCGGTAAAATTAACCATCCACTGAGTCCCTGTAACGGCTTTTTAACTACCGGCTGAGCCTCTGGTGATATTATTGCTGGCTCTGTTTGCGTGGTTGATTGCTGAATATCCATTCAAATAACCTTTATTTACTATTTACTTTGCATTTTTTCTTCAAGAAATGTCTTGAGTACAATTGCTTGATTATGTTCTGTATTTTTAGCACTGTATAACAGTGTTAAGTCACCTTGTTTTGCTTGTGAAACCAATACCTGCCAAGCTGTTGTGTTATTAAGTTCCTGCTGATATCGCTCGATAAATTGAGCAAACTGATCTGTGTTCTGATGAAACCATTTTCGTAACTCATTGGAAGGTGCAACGTCTTTATTCCAAGAGTCGTGGTGTAAGTCTGTTTTTTTTATTCCTCTTGGCCACAGTCTATCGATAAGCACGCGATAACCATCATTATCGTCAACAGGGTCATAAACTCGTTTGCATTTAATCATCATTTACCTACCCAATAAGTAAACCGCAGCATTTTATTTATTAATTTACAAAAGTATTTTTAACACGCCTTGAAACTAAAAAATACGGTATCCAAATGGCACAAGCAATTAGAGCCCGAAAAATATCTTTGATATCGGAGGCTTCAACCTCTAAATCCAATAAAATACTTGCGAGTATAATATCCGTAACCGTCAAAACTAAAGAAAAGATCTGGAAAAAAATATAAATTTTAATTGTGAGTTTTTTCTTTGTAAAAAAGACATAACTTAGGAAAAGTAAGGTGGCGTATAAAATAACGTTACCTAAAACTTCAAAGTAGATTAGCTCTTTAAATAATGGAATAAATGAACTTGATTGTGGGTCTGTTAATTCAATCCAATATTCAATCACTTGAGCATTTTGCTCATAAATCGAAAAAGGCAAAATAATCAAGGACAATATTATCCCTAACATGGGTAAAATAAGCCATCCACCAATGCCTTTTAATTCCTGCCTTGGTTGTGGTGATGGTACCGAAGTGCCATGAGATGAACTGTGACCTTCAGTTTTCATTTACACTTCCTTATTAAACAGACAAATAATATCAATACAAAATAAATAGCCCTGTATAAGATAGCATACCTACTCAACAAAAAATGAGTAACTAAATGCGCTAATTCACAATTATATTGCTAATAAAGAACAATCTGACAAGGCCATCATTATGCAAATATTTACCGCACAGTTACCACTTCCTACCAATTACCTTTATGGTGATTTTTTTGCTTTTCATTTAAGAGATCAACACAATGTCGCGGAAATAGTAGAAGAAAATACATTACATAAAGGCATAATATGGCAACAACATGCAACAAAAATGACATTGGAACTTAAAAAACAACAAGCAACGATTTCATTAGCGATTGATTCTCCATCTATCATTATCAATGAGCAAGATTTACTAACGCTGGCACAGCATGTACTTGGTTTGAAACAAAATATTGATGAGTTCGAAAAACGCTACCTTGAAACCCCAATACTTGGACAGCTCATTGAAAAACAAAGAGGATTACGAATTTATCAATCTGCTAGTGCATTTGAAGCGTTAGTTTGGGCTATTATTGGGCAACAAATTAGTGTCCATGCAGCTATCGCCATTCGTCGGCGATTTATCCAAGCCGTGGGGATTCAGCATGCTTCAGGTATTTGGTGTTTCCCCGATGTTCCACAAGTCAGGTTAGTTGATGACGAAATACTGCGCCAAACGGGTTTTTCAAAGGGAAAAATTATCGCCCTCAGAGCTCTTTGTGACGCCATCGAAAATCAACAAATTGATTTATCACAGCACGTGACTCATTCCAATGCGAATCAAATAACTGAACAATTATTACAAATCAAAGGTATTGGACCTTGGACTGTGAGCTATGCTTTACTTAGAGGATTCAACTATTTAGATGGCTCTTTACATGGAGATGTGGCGGTAAGACGTAATTTGCAAACATTACTTGCGAAATTAGAACAGCCCTCCGCCAAAGAAACGGAAAAATGGTTGGAACAATTTTCCCCATGGCGTGCACTGGTTGCCGCCCATTTGTGGCGTAGCCAGTCAGCCGCAGGTTATTGAATAGTTTTAAAAAGCCCACTTCAATAACCTGAAATGGGCTTTCCTACTATTCACAATAATGATTTAACGTAACCAGTTCGTTTTCACTAATTGAACGACTTCATCACCGCGACCACTCATAATCGCTTTTAACATATACAAGCTAAAACCTTTCGCTTCTTGTGCCGCAATTTCTGGTGGCATCGACAGCTCTTGTTTGGCGGTTAGGACATCAACCACCACTGGCCCATCATGGGCAAAAGCTTCTTTTAATGCACCGTCTAGATCTTCACTTTTTTCAACACGGATCCCTTTGATACCCGCAGCATTCGCAATCGCTGCAAAGTTAGGGTTATGTAAATCCGTTCCCGCTGTTAAGAAACCGGCCACTTTCATTTCCATGGCAACAAAACCGAGCACTCCATTGTTATGAATGATGATTTTTATCGGTAATTGCATTTGAGAAAGAGAGATAAAGTCCCCCATTAGCATACTGAAACCGCCGTCGCCACACATTGCAACCACTTGACGTTTTTTATCAACGGCCTGCGCACCAATAGCTTGTGGCATCGCATTCGCCATTGACCCGTGGTTAAAAGAGCCAATTAAACGGCGCTTACCGTTCATTTTCAAGTAGCGCGCAGCCCATACTGTCGGGGTTCCAACGTCACAGGTGAAAATCGCGTCATCAGCAGCTAATTCACTAATTTTTGTTGCAAGATACTGAGGATGTATTAACCCCTCATGACCCGGTTTAGCGAGGTCATCTAACCCTTTTCGAGCCTCTGCATAATGTTTTAAAGCGCCATCAAGGTGTTTTGTATCTTGTTTAGCCTCTAAATGTGGCTGTAATGCATCTAATGTTGCTTTGATATCACCAATCAGCCCCATATCAATATGGCAGTGGGAGCCCAAGCTACCTGCATTAATATCAACCTGAATGATTTTAGCTTCGCTTGGGTAGAAAGGACGGTATGGAAATTGTGTCCCTAACAAAACAACCGTGTCTGCATTCATCATTGCGTGGTAACCTGATGAAAAACCTATTAAACCTGTCATTCCAACGCTATATGGGTTATCCCATTCAATATGTTCTTTACCACGTAACGCATGTACTACCGGTGCTTTTAGCGTTTCTGCTAGTTTAACCACTTCATCATGGGCACCTGCGCAGCCATTACCACAGAATAACGTGATATTCTTAGACTGATTCAGCAGTTCAGCAAGTTTTTCGATTTCACTTCGCTGAGGCATAATCAGTGGCGCTTGTGGTTGATACCATGTTTCTTTCGCGGACTCTGGCGCATCTTTTAGCGCAATATCACCTGGTATCACAACGACTGATACCCCTTTATTCAGAATCGCTTTACGCATAGCGATACCAAGAACTTGTGGAATTTGCTCAGGGTTAGAGACCATTTCACAATAATGGCTGCACTCGCGGAATAATTCAGTTGGATGGGTTTCTTGGAAATAATTACTACCAATTTCGCTAGATGGAATATGAGCGGCGATTGCCAACACTGGCACTCGATTACGATGGCAATCATACAGCCCATTAATAAGGTGCATATTTCCCGGCCCACAAGAGCCTGCACATACGGCTAAATTACCAGTTAGCTGAGCTTCTGAACCCGCAGCAAAGGCAGCGACTTCCTCATGGCGAGTTCCTAGCCACTCAATAGCGCCTTGACGACGCAAGCTGTCGGTTAAGCCATTCAACGAGTCTCCTGTAACGCCCCAAATACGTTTAACACCTGCATTATCAAGTACTTTTGCAATATAGGATGCAACACTCTGTTTTTTCATAATGGCACTCTTTTAAGTCGGATGTGATACCCTTGATATCTTGCAGCTCAAAATATGAAAGGTACTTTTAGAAACATAACAACATTCAAAGTAGAATCTTGTCATACTCGCGTATATCAAACCCAATATCGATAATAGATTGATTGTAACTAAGTAAATTCCTCATTCCTACTCATCAAATTAAATATAAAATAGAACAGCACAATCCACCGTTATTATCAAAAGAAGAGGATAGCAACAAGATAAATAAATAGGCGAGTTATTAACTACTTAAGCAAAACAAGAACATCATAAAAAGATGGAGTTATCTACATATATTATTCATCACAGTCACACCATTGTTTCCACCATATTAAATCAATAACCTTATATATTTATGACAGACTAAAACTCACCAAAAAAACATATACTAAATTGATTTAAAACAATTTATATTCACCTAATTGATCCCCAAAGTTCTATTTTTTCAAGTATTAAATTCAATCGTTATATTACCAATATAAAATCCCAATAAGGCGCATGAATCAGTATAAAGCACCTACATTTTACATTTGTTCGATATTAATGTAGTATTAGTACTGTATTTTTTAACTCAAGGTGACTTTTTTGCTGTATTTTAAAGACAGACACTCTCATTATTCTACCTATTACATACCTATTTTAGCCTGTTATTTCAGCGAGACATAAAAACACTAAAAACTTATCTATTGCGTAAACAACGTCTATTCTAAATAATAAGGTTTTATATTTTCCGATGTATGAAAACCCATATCTTAAGTGCTGTTGTTTCGATTATTGAAATTAAAATAAGAGGATGGTTTCATGAGATTCAAGAAGAAAAAAGAAAAACCGTTAAATATTAGTGATATTACTATTATTGATGACGGTAAACTCAAAAAAGCAATTACCGCGGCTTCGCTGGGTAATGCGATGGAATGGTTTGATTTTGGGGTATACGGTTTCTTAGCCTATGTTCTAGGTCAGGTTTTCTTTCCGGACGCATCACCGAGCGTACAGATGATTGCCGCATTAGCCACTTTCTCCGTGCCTTTCTTAGTTAGGCCATTAGGTGGTGTCGTTTTTGGTATTTTAGGTGACAAATACGGCCGTCAAAAAGTCCTTTCGATGACAATTATCATCATGGCAGTCAGTACCTTCTGTATTGGTTTGATTCCATCATATGAAAGCATTGGTATCTGGGCACCCATTCTGTTATTAATTGCTAAGTTAGCTCAAGGTTTCTCGGTAGGTGGTGAATATTCTGGTGCAGCAATCTTTGTTGCTGAATACTCACCAGACCGTAAACGTGGTTTTATGGGAAGTTGGTTAGACTTTGGCTCTATCGCCGGTTTTGTCTTAGGTGCGGGTGTCGTAGTACTCATTTCCAGTATCGTTGGGGAAGCTAACTTCCATGATTGGGGCTGGAGAATTCCGTTCTTCTTAGCATTACCGTTAGGGATCATCGGGTTATATCTACGTCATTCACTAGAAGAAACCCCTGCTTTCCAACAACATGTCGAATCGTTAGAAAAGCAAGATAAAGCCAATATTCAAAACCCACCAAAAATCTCAGTACGTGAAGTCGCAACTAAGTATTGGAAAAGCTTGATGATTTGTGTTGGCTTAGTTATCGCAACTAACGTCACTTACTATATGTTGTTGACCTACATGCCAAGTTATTTGTCACACAATCTGAATTACTCTACTGACCATGGCGTGCTAATTATTATTGCAATTATGATTGGTATGTTATTTGTTCAACCGATTATCGGTTTAACCAGTGATAAAATTGGTCGCCGCCCATTTGTTATTACCGGTAGTGTCGGTCTGATTTTATTGGCATACCCTGCATTTATGTTAATCAACAGTGGTTCTGTTGGCTTAATTTTCCTAGGTTTATTAATTTTAGCGGTGCTATTGAACTGTTTTACAGGGGTTATGGCTTCCATTTTACCCGCGATTTTCCCGACACATATTCGTTACAGTGCGTTAGCTATTGCCTTTAACATTTCAGTATTAATTGCCGGTGCGACACCGACTGTTGCGGCATGGTTGGTCGAATCAACCACTAACTTATATATGCCTGCATATTACTTAATCGTGATTGCTTTAATCGGCTTATATACGGGTATCAGGATGCCAGAAACGGCGAATAAGCCATTGCGTGGAGCAACACCTGCGGCATCAGATAAAGCTGAGGCAAAAGAAATTCTTAGCGAGCACTTTGACAATATTGAGCAGAAAGTTGAAGATATTGACCAACAAATTGCTGAGCTTGAGAAAAAACGCCAATCCTTAATCAATCAGCACCCTAAATTAGATTAAACATGAAAGAGCCGGTAAAACGGCTCTTAAGGTTGTTGACAAAGCGGGATAAAAGCGTGGTTTTTCCCACTTTGTGTTATCAGCCGAAAATCAATAAATTGATTTTCCTAGTTTATTTTCAAAACCTATTCGACTTGCCGCCAAACATAATATGTTTGTCAGCAGTCTGAAGAGCCGGTAAAACGGCTCTTTGTTTTAATTTCAACAAAAACTTCAACCAAGGAGGGAGGCGATGGCAGCCAAACAAGTTTGTCATCTTATCTGGTTTCGTAATGATCTACGGGTCACTGATAACAAAGCACTTTCCTCCGCCTGCGCAGACCCAAATGCAAAGGTAATCGCCCTTTTTACGGCAACCCCTAAGCAGTGGCAACAACATGATGTGGCTGAACGGCAAATTTCATTCATTCACCAGAATCTTGTTGAACTGCAGAATTCACTCGCAGAGCTTGGTATTCCACTGGTTTGCCAAACCGTTAACCATTTCACCGATGCGGCACAATGGGTACTTGATTACGCAAAGGCGCAACAGGCTGATGCCTTATTTTTTAATCGGCAATATGAATGGAACGAAAAACAACGGGACGAATGGTTAATCAACCAGCCACATGGGTTACATATTCATGCTTTTGATGACTATTTATTACTGCCCCCCGGCTCCGTAACTACCCAAAAAGGTGAGATGTATCAAGTCTATACCCCTTTTCGCCGTGCCTTCCTCACCCAACTTACCGTGACAGATTGCCGTTCACTGCGAGCCCCTGAAAAACGAGCGGCCGCTATCAACATCGATAAGGCTTTGCCATTATTTCCGCACCAGCCAATTGAAGACTCCCAGCAATTTCCTGCCAGTGAAAAATCTGCTTTGCAGCGACTAAGGCAGTTTTGTTCCCAGAAAGTCTTCGATTATCAAAACGATAGAGATATTCCTTCTATTGATGGTACCAGCCAATTATCACCTTACCTCGCGGTGGGGGTGCTGTCCCCTCGCCAATGCTTCAATCGATTACAAGCAGAAAATCCCCAAGTGTTGGATTACCCAGATAGCGGGGCGTTCACTTGGTTAAATGAGTTAGTCTGGCGTGAATTTTATTCACATCTTTTAGTTGCGTTTCCACGTCTATGCCGCCACCAACCATTTATTGAATGGACGCAACACATTCACTGGAATGATTCTTCAACCGATTTTGCAGCATGGAAAACGGGACAAACGGGTTACCCAATAGTGGATGCCGCTATGCGCCAACTAAATACAACAGGTTGGATGCATAACCGCCTACGTATGATTGTGGCTAGCTTTTTAGTCAAAGACTTACTGATTGATTGGCGCAAAGGTGAAAAATACTTTATGAGCCAACTACTTGATGGCAGTCTAGCCGCAAATAACGGCGGTTGGCAGTGGTCAGCTTCTACTGGCGTTGATGCCTCCCCTTGGTTTCGTATCTTTAACCCAACCACTCAAGGGAAAAAGTTTGATGCGCAAGGGGCTTTTATTCGCCATTGGTTGCCCGAATTGCAGCAAGTGCCCGACAAATATATTCATACACCCCATGAATGGGCTGTGATCAGCAACACTGCGCTTAATTACCCAGAGCCGATTGTTGACCATAAACAAGCTCGGTTAGCGACTTTGGCTGCGTTTGAAGCAGGTAAGCGTAATAGTTTGAAGCAATAAATCGTTTAAAATACGATAAATAGCAAAGTTATTATTTGCTTTAAGAACTACTATAACGCTTCAATCATAAGGAGCAGATATGAGCGTTATTTTACAAGTTGATTTTCCGTATCAGGGGCCATGGGGTGATGAAATGGCATCCGCAATGAATGATTTGGCGGAATCAATTAACCAAGAGCCAGGCTTTATTTGGAAGATTTGGACTGAAAACCGACAAACACAAATGGCAGGTGGTGTGTATTTGTTTGCTTCAGAAGCTGATGCACAAGCTTACCTCACCAAACACAGCGCACGATTAAAATCCTTTGGTGTTCCTGATGTTCGCGGTGAGATTTTTGCGGTAAATAACGCGCTTAGCCAATTAAACCAAGCGCAGTTTTTAGCGCAATAAATAGCTATTGGCACTGAAATTCAAACAACATCACATCTGAGGTAAATGAGCCATCTGCTTGTACTGCAAAGTGGCTTTTTACCTCATCACTTAATGTTCCTTGGTAGTGGCGGATAGCCTCAACGAGTGCCTTTGGTGTACGCATCCGTTCGACCCAACTGGTAAATTCCAGCGCTAAACGGAAACTTTGTACTCGTTGGACAAATAGCCCTGCATTATTAAACATACCAGACCATTCTCCAGCGGAATAATCACGAATGTGTGAAGTATCCCGAAGCACTTCGACAGTTTGTAAGTAAATATCCAATAATGGATGCCCCGGTGATACCACATCAATAAAGATGCCTTTTCCACCCGCTTTGAGCACTCGGCGCACCTCACGTAGTGCTTGTTCCACATCGTGCCAATGGTGTGCTGAATAACGGCTAATCACTCGGTCAAAACAATTGTCATCAAACGGTAGAGACTCCGCAGTCCCTTTGCAGGTAGTGATATTGTTTAATTCACGTTCTTGTGCATTTTTAGCCACAACATTGAGCATTGAGTCCGATAAATCATAAGCCGTCACTGACTTTACCAACGGCGCTGCATGGAAACTGGCGTGCCCTGCTCCACAGCCAAGGTCAAGCACGTCCTCGCCCTGACAGCCTTGTAGCAATTGTTGCAAAACAAGTAAGTCCTCACCTTGTGCATGAACTTGGCTGGTTAAATACGAGTTTGCTTGCTGGTCAAATTGTTGATAAACCGCTTGGTGGTGCGTTTTCATCTTTGTTTCCCTACATTCAGTTGCTAGTAACTCATCACAACAGAAAATGATTGAAAATGCACCTATTAGCTCAATAATTAATTCATATCGTATAATGACTAATGAAAATCACCTACACGACGCTCCACCAGCGTTAAAATACTGTACAACGCCACAACGGTATCATCCTGATTAAACACTTGCACATCCCATTCAACAACACCATTGGGTTTATCTTCAGCAAGTTTTTGCGTTTTTTTGATCTTCTTCTTGCACGTTAGGCGAACTTGTATGGTGTCTCCGATTTTCACCGGTTCAATAAAACGCAAGCTTTCCATGCCATAATTGGCGATTACGGGCCCAACACCTGCATCGACAAATAACCCTGCAGCGGCTGAAACGACAAAATAGCCGTGCGCAATTCGTTCACCAAATAACGACTGTGCTGCGCCAATTTTATCGACGTGAACATAAAAATTATCACCGCTGAGACAAGCAAAATTAGCAATATCGGCCTCTGTAACGGTACGCCTTGCAGTCAGTAATGTGTCGCCAATCGCTAAGTCTTCAAAATGTTTACGGAATGGATGAACCACATCAGCGATAGTGTCTGCCCCGCGAATCCATTGCTTGGTAATGGCTGTTAGCATCGAAGGGCTGCCTTGGATGGCAGTACGCTGCATATAGTGTTTGACTGCTCTCAACCCACCAAGCTCCTCACCACCACCTGCACGACCTGGGCCGCCGTGTACCAGTAACGGAAGCGGAGAACCGTGGCCTGTAGACTCCGCGGCGGATGCTTCGTTTAAAATTAGCATCCGCCCATGTGCCCGCGCACTCGCACGAATGACCGTTTGCGCGACTTGTGCATCAGCAGTGACTAACGTCCCCGCAAGGCTACCTCCACCTAAAATCGCCAACTGCACTGCCTGTTCGATATTGTCATAGTTCATTAATGTGGCGACAGGGCCAAAAGCTTCAATTTCATGTACCGCAGTCGAATTAAAAGGCTCTGCACAATACAACAACGTTGGTGGATAGAAAGCCCCGTACTGGCTATCTGCTCCAATAACATCCAGCTTTTCGAATTGCCCACCACATAGGACTTCACAGCCATGGTCACGTAAATAATTCACCTTTTCTTGTACGTCTTGGCGCTGTTCTAAGTTAATCAATGCGCCCATTCTAACCCCTTCCACCGCAGGATCGCCCACTGTTGTGGCAGATAAACGTTTCAATAATGCCTGCTTCACATTTTCGAGCTGGTTTTTCGGCACAATAATGCGACGAATCGCGGTACACTTCTGTCCCGCTTTCGCTGTCATTTCACGAACGACTTCTTTAATAAATAAAGCAAATTCAGGCTGTTCTGGCTGGACGTCATCACCTAAAATTGCACAATTCAGTGAATCCGCTTCCATTGTAAAAGGCACTGATTTGGCAATGATACATGGATGCGATTTTAGTTTTTGCCCTGTACTAGCCGACCCTGTAAAAGTCACCACATCTTCAAAATCGAGGTGTTCAAACATATCACCAACACCACCGCAAACCAGTTGAATTGCGCCATCAGGTACCAGGCCGCTATCCACCATTAACTTCACCATCGCCTGTGTTAACTGTGCTGAGGCGGTTGCTGGTTTGATAATAGCAGGCATGCCAGCAAGCCATGTTGGAGCCAGTTTTTCTAACATACCCCAGCACGGGAAGTTAAATGCATTAATGTGCAGGGCAACGCCACGGCGAGATGTTAAAATATGATGGCCAATAAATTGCCCTTGTTTTGATAACGGGATCATTTCATCTTCAGGCCAAATCGTGTCATCTGGTAGCTCACGGTTAGCGAGCCCCGAATAAGAAAACAATGTGGCAATTCCCCCTTCAATATCCACCCAGCTATCCGCTTTGGTTGCGCCAGTTTGTGCCGAAATCGCATATAACTGCGCTTTATGTTCCAGTAGGTATTTTGCTAGGGCCTTAAGCATTTGCCCGCGTTGCTGGAATGTCATCGCTGACAATATTTCGCCCCCCACTTGGCGGCCATATTGCAAACTTTCTGCTAACGGCAACCCTTCAGTCGTCACCGTATATAAGGTTTCATTCGTTAGCGCATGGTGAATTTTTCGCCCTTCGCCCCCACCTTGTACCCATTTTCCCATAATGTAACTTGTTAAATGCTGCATATTCCTCTCCAGAAATAAAAAACATCAATTCAAATCAGATGACAAATATGTATCATAAAAATAATCATAGAAGCTAATTTAAATTTAACAAATTAAGAACAATTTTATATAAAATGCCTATTTTTATTAAAACCACACAAAAAACAATAAATATAACTCATTGTTTTTAATTTAATTTTACTTATTGATTGTGAAGTGCATCGCAAAACAAGGTTAATGAATATTGATCTTTATGTTAACAATTCCTAGCATTGATGTTAAATAAACATGATTCACTATTTTAATAAAAAATAACATTAACGAATCACTTAATGGAAAGATCAATGAGCGAGCATAATCAGGCTAACTTCGAAGCCAAAATCGAAGCAGATATTTCCATCGAGCCCAAGGACTGGATGCCCGATGCGTATCGGCAAAACCTTATCCGCCAAATTGGTCAGCATGCCCATTCAGAAGTCGTCGGCATGCTACCAGAAGCGAATTGGCTGACACGAGCACCGACACTCCGCCGTAAAGCGATTTTACTGGCCAAAATTCAAGATGAAGCAGGCCATGGTTTATACCTGTATAGCGCTGCCGAAACCCTTGGTTGCTCTCGTCAAGATATCTACCAAAAGCTACTTGATGAAAAAATGAAATATTCCTCCATTTTTAACTACCCGACATTAAGTTGGGCAGACGTAGGAGTGATTGGATGGCTTGTCGATGGAGCGGCAATTGTGAACCAAGTTGCATTATGCCGTGCCTCTTATGGCCCTTATGCACGAGCAATGGTGAAAATCTGTAAAGAAGAAAGTTTTCACCAACGCCAAGGTTATGAAGCTGTTATGGCACTTGCAGAAGGCACCGATGAGCAAAAAGCGATGCTGCAAGATGCGATAAACCGCTTTTGGTGGCCCGTTCTCACGATGTTCGGCCCCAATGATTCGGACTCCCCGCACAGCGCTCAAAGCATGGCTTGGAAAATCAAACGCTTCAGTAATGATGAGCTACGGCAAAAGTTTGTTGATAACACCGTTCCGCAAGTGGAAGCGTTAGGTATGACGATCCCTGACCCTGATCTGGTTTGGGATGAAGAACTTGGTCATTACCGCTTTGGTGAAATCGACTGGGAAGAGTTTTATCAAGTTATTAAAGGCAATGGCATTTGTAATCACGAGCGCCTTAGCGCTAAGCGCAAAGGGTGGGAAGACGGCGCATGGGTACGTGAAGGTGCAATGGCACATAGCCGCAAACAAAAATCCGTTAAAACGGCGGCTTAATCACTGACCATTTTACAAAAAGGAAAATACCATGAGCAATCAAGATTGGCCTTTATATGAAGTTTTTGTCCGTAGTAAGCAAGGGCTTGCGCATCGTCATGTCGGCAGTTTACATGCGGCTGATGACCAAATGGCACTGGAGAATGCCCGCGATGCATATACAAGGCGTAGCGAAGGCTGCTCAATTTGGGTAGTGAAGGCCGCACATTTAATTGCCTCACAGCCCGAAGATAAAAGCACCTTCTTCGACCCTGCGGATACCAAAGTCTATCGTCACCCAACCTTCTATACCATCCCTGATGGTATCAAAAACATGTAAGGAGCTTGCCATGAACCAACAAGAACAGCTCCACCATTACACATTACGACTTGGCGATACCCCCTTAATTTTAGCGCAGCGCCTGTGCGAATGGTGCGGCCATGCCCCTGAGCTCGAAATTGACCTTGCGTTATCCAATATCGGCTTAGATTTGCTAGGGCAAGCGCGTAACTTTTTGAACTATGCCGCGCAATTAAAAGGAACTGAGTGCGATGAAGACACCCTTGCTTTTTTGCGCGATGAACGAGAATTCAGCAATTTATTACTGGTTGAGCAACCCAACAATGGCTTTGATGACACTTTAGTGCGCCAATTTTTTATGGATGCTTATCATGTTCCATTATATGAAGCGCTAATTCATAGCCGTGATGAACAACTGTCTGCCATTGCTGAGAAATCCCTCAAAGAAGCCGTTTATCACTTGCGTTTTAGCCGTGGTTGGATGATCCGTTTAGGGGATGGCAGTGAAGAAAGTCATCAACGAATCCAACGTTCAGTCAATGAGTTATGGCGTTTTACTGGCGAACTTTTCCATGCTGATGACGTTGAAATCGCACTTAGCGAATTAGGCATCGCCGTTGACCCACGTTCTTTACAAGCCGCATGGTTAAACACCATTAACGAAACATTCACTGAAGCGACCCTCACTGTGCCGGAGAAAAAAGCGTATCGCTTAGGCGGCAAGCAAGGCAGCCATACTGAACATTTGGGCTTGTTATTAACACAATTGCAGTTTGTGCAACGCGCTTACCCGAACTGCCAGTGGTGATGCTATGGAACAGAGACTGCAACATTGCGAACTTCAATCGCCCCAGGTTCACCAGATCTGGCAACAGCTCCACCAAATACCCGATCCTGAACTACCCGCACTCTCTATTACTGATCTTGGCATGATCCGCAATGTGCTACCTGCGGCTCAGGGTTGGAAAGTTATTTTTACACCTACCTATTCAGGTTGCCCAGCAACTGAATTTTTACTCAATGAAATTAAAACTGTTCTAGGTAATGCGGGTTTTCCAAATATCGATATCGAAATTCTGTTAACCCCTGCGTGGACAACAGATTGGATGAACCAAGATGCAAAAAGACGCTTGCGTGAATTCGGTATCGCACCACCACAAGGTACGTCCTGCGAGCACCCAGAACACAAAGGTGCGGTTCGTTGCCCACGTTGTGACAGCGAGCAGACCGAAAAAATTAGTGAATTTGGTTCCACTGCATGCAAGGCATTGTATCGATGCACTGAATGCTTAGAACCGTTTGATTACTTTAAATGTATTTAGGGGCACCTATATGACTGTATTTCATCGTTTAAGTATTGCTGCCATTGAGCGTGACACCCCTGATGCTGTCGCTATTACTTTTAACGTACCCGATGCATTACGAGAGCAATATCATTACCGCCCGGGGCAACACCTCACATTAAAAGCCTCTATTAATGGTGAAAACCTACGTCGCTGCTATTCCATTTGCAGCTCACCGGATGAAAACACGCTAAAAATTGGGGTGAAAGCCATTTACGAGGGGCGTTTCTCTAATTTCGTTAACCAAGAGCTACAAGTTGGCGATAGCCTTGATGTGATGGTTCCGCAAGGGCAATTTGGCTATCAGCCAGAAGCAGATAACCACGCACACTACCTTGCCGTCGCTGCTGGCTCTGGGATCACACCATTGCTCTCCATTATTAAAGCCACATTACAAACTGAACCCAAAAGCAGTTTTGTGTTGATTTATGGTAATCGAAATAGCCGCTCAGTGATGTTTAAAGAAAGCATCGCAGACCTAAAAAACCGTTTTGCAACACGTTTCCAAGTTCTCTACTTATTCAGCCAAGAACAGCAAGATAGCGAACTACTCAGCGGCAGGATTAGCCAACAACAGCTCAGCGCCTTAAATAACACCTTATTAAATTTTAAACAATTTGATCGGGCGTTTATTTGTGGGCCCGACAGCATGATGGATGAGGTGCATGACACTTTAGTCGGCTATGGCATGCCAAAGGAATATGTTCACACCGAGCGTTTCAATACTTCAGGCGCTAAATTCAAACCCGCAACAGCTATGACTAGCGAAACACGTCAAGTCAGTATTCACCTTGATGGCAGAACGATGGATATCGCCATGGATAGCCAAGACGACAGTATTTTGGATGCCGCACTGCGCCAAGGTGCGGATTTGCCCTACGCCTGTAAAGGGGGCGTTTGCGCAACCTGCAAATGTAAATTGCGCTCTGGTGAAGTGGAAATGGGGGTCAATTACAGCCTCGAGCCCGACCAAATCGCTGCGGGGTACATTCTTAGCTGCCAAGCGTGGCCAAAAGGCGATGGTGTTGTTTTAGACTTTGACGTGTAGGAGCTGTAATGGAAAACCACTGGATTTTGTCACAACAACATAACCGAGTTTTGACACTCACGTTAAACCGCCCTGAAGTACGTAATGCCCTGAGCACCGCCTGCTTAGAATTGCTCGTTCAGCACCTCGAACAAGCACAAATAAATGATGAGGTCGGTGCGATCGTAATCACCGGAAATCCACGTTTTTTCGCAGCCGGTGCCGACCTTAAAGAACTACAGCAACAAACCGTTGCGAATGCGATCACCGATAAACGCCCACAAGTTTGGCGCAGGTTATCCATGATATCAAAACCTATTATTAGTGCTGCAAATGGTTATGCACTAGGGGCAGGTTTTGAATTATTACTCGCCAGCGACATCATCATTGCCGGTGAGTCCGCTCGCTTCGGCTTACCCGAAATTACTCTGGGTTTAATGCCGGGCGCGGGAGGAACGCAGCGTTTAATTCGCGCGGTGGGCAAATCCCTCGCCATGCAAATGGTACTAACGGGTGAACCAATCAGTGCAAAACACGCGTTGCAAGCAGGGTTAATCAGTGAGATTTGTGTGGATGAATTGGTGGTAGAACGCGCCCAAAAACTGGCAGAGCGCATCGCGATGCATGCACCTTTAGCCGTACAAGCCGCGAAAGCATCACTGGTGCATTCTCAAGAAAACCACCTTACTGAGGGGTTACAACTTGAGCGCCAATATTTTGTGACTTTAGCGGGTACGAATGATCGACGTGAAGGGATCGAGGCATTCTTCGAAAAACGAAAACCCCAGTTTACAGGACAATAATCATGACCAATGAAGCAATGATCCTCACTACTTTAGAAAATGGGGTTCTCACCGTCACTCTCAACCGCCCCGATAGGCTGAATAGTTTTAACGATGAAATGCATCGTCAGCTCAGTGAAGCAATCAAAATAGCAGAACGCGATGAAACCGTACGCTGTTTAGTGATCACTGGCGCAGGCCGTGGATTTTGTGCCGGACAAGATCTGAATGATCGCAATGTGAGCGTAGGTAGTGAAGTTCCTGATCTCGGTTTCTCTGTTGAAACTTATTATAACCCCTTGATCCGTCGCCTAACCGCATTACCAAAACCAATTATTTGTGCGGTCAATGGTGTTGCAGCGGGTGCAGGCGCCGCCATTGCACTCGCTGGTGATATTGTCATTGCCGCAAAAAGTGCCAGTTTTATTCAATCTTTTTGCCGCCTTGGCTTGGTTCCTGACTCAGGGGGGAGTTGGTTTTTACCTCAATTAGTCGGCCATGCACGGGCAATGGGGATGGCATTATTAGGCGATAAAATAAGTGCGGAGCAAGCATTACAGTGGGGAATGATTTGGCAAGTCACTGAAAATGAAGAACTCACTAATACCACTCAACAGCTTGCGCAACACCTTGCGACCCAACCCACTTATGGCTTAGGTCTTATCAAAAAGGCTATTTATGCCGCGGCAACTAATACTCTTGATGAGCAACTCAACCTTGAGCGCGACTTACAGCGCCTTGGCGGGAGAAGTGAAGATTATCGCGAAGGAGTTAGTGCTTTTTTAAATAAACGTGAACCACAGTTTAAAGGAAGATAATCATGACCTTACCTTTGAATTTAGCCATCAATACCGTCGCCGTTATTGGCGCAGGCACTATGGGTATTGGTATTGCGCAAGTTGCCGCGAGCGCGGGTTTACGTGTCTTGTTGTTTGATGTTAACCAAGAGGTTTTACGTCACTCCCTTACCGAAATGACTCAACGGCTCAATAAGCGCGTGGAGCAAGGAAAAGCCCAAGCTGTAGCAACAAAAGAACTGCTTAACTGCATTAGCGTTGCGCAAAGTTTACCTGAGCTCTCAGAAGCACAATTGGTAATAGAAGCTGTTGCTGAAAAACTTGAGGTAAAGCAAACCATTTTCAGTGAACTTGAAGGCATTTGTAACGAAAAAACCATTTTTGCTAGTAATACTTCATCGTTATCAATTACCGCAATCGGTAGACAATTAACTCATCCAGAACGTCTTGCAGGATTACACTTTTTTAATCCCGCTCCCGTGATGAAATTGGTTGAAGTGATCCGCGGGCTAGAAACATCAGATACGGTGATAAAACAGCTAAAAGAATTGACGCTATCATTTGGAAAAGTGCCTGTGATTTGCCGTTCCACTCCTGGTTTTATTGTCAACCGTGTGGCTCGGCCTTTCTACGCAGAAACAATGCGTGCCCTTGAAGAACAAATTGCGTCCCCTGCCACATTAGACAGCGCCATACGTGACGCCGGTGGTTTCGCTATGGGGCCATTACAACTAACAGATTTAATTGGTCATGATGTGAACTATGCGGTGACTGAATCGGTATTTCAGGCCTTTGGGTATGACCCACGCTTTCAAACCTCATTAATGCAATTGGAATTAGTTCAAGCGGGTCATTTAGGCCGTAAATCGAAGCAAGGATTTTATCATTATGATGATAATAAACCCCAGCCTTTACCTTTAGTCGCAGAAAAAATTCACCTTGACCAGCCTCTAAACATAAAAGCTCATGGCGATTGGCAGATATTTCCTGAGTTTGCGCAGCTTTTAATTGAAAATGGGATCTCTCTCGAAGGATTCACACAACATTCCGAACAATTCCCAACACTTATTGTTAATGACGTTATTATTATGTTAACGAATGGTGAATTGGCGTCATCACATGCGCAAATACAAAAACAAGCGGTCGTACATTTTGATTTGTCAGCAAATTACCTTACAGCAAAAGCCATCACGATAAGCTGTGCAGCACAAAATAATACGCAGCAAAACCAACAAGCAATCGCATTTTTTCAATCATTAGGCAAACACGTGATTGTATTACCAGACTACCCTGCGCTGTTAACCATGAGAACGGTCGCGATGTTGTGCAATGAGGCATTAGATATCGTCAATAAGGGAATAGCAACTGCGTTAGATACCGATAATGCCATGTGTTTTGGTGTGAATTACCCCAAAGGCCCACTCGCTTGGGGGATGCAACTTGGCTGGCAACGCGTGCTGTCCGTACTTGAAAATTTAGCACAGTTTTATGGCGACAGCCGTTATCGGCCAAACCCACTTTTAAGGCAATTAGCAGCCGGTTATCAATCTTTATCTTTCAAGGAGCAACCATGATTTCACTGCCAAACGATACACTGGCCCAGCAATCAGCTCACATTATGTACCGTGATGATGCATGTGCAAAAGCTATGGGTATGTCCATTGAAAAAGTCGAAGAAGGCTTTGCGCAATTGAAGATGCCTATCACAGCACAAATGCTTAACGGCCATAAAACCTGCCACGGCGGGCAATTATTTAGCCTTGCCGACACTGCATTTGCCTACGCCTGTAATAGCCAAGGGCATGCCGCTGTTGCCTCAATGTGTTCCATTGATTTTATTCGTCCCGGTTTTGAAGGTGACTTACTGACTGCCACTGCCACGATGAAACACCAAGGCAAACGTAACGGCTTATATGAAGTCGAGATAACTAACCAAGATGGCAAAACACTCGCTCTATTTCACGGTCGATCTCATCGGTTAGGCCATCGTTTAACAGGAGAACAATCATGATAGATGCGTTTATTTGTGATGGTGTCCGCACCCCAATTGGCCGTTACGGTGGCGCTTTATCACCATTACGTCCTGATGACCTTGCCACAGTACCATTAAAAGCCTTAATGGAAAGGCACCCGCAACTCGATTGGTCATTAACTGACGACATCATTTTAGGTTGCGCAAACCAAGCAGGAGAAGACAACCGTAATGTAGCTCGCATGGCAGGACTGTTATCCGGGCTCCCTGTTTCAGTTTCTGGTACCACCATTAACCGCCTATGTGGTTCTGGGCTAGATGCCATTGCATTAGCGGCAAGAAGTATCAAATCTGGTGAGTCCGGGCTCATGATTGCCGGAGGCGTCGAGTCCATGAGCCGAGCGCCGTTTGTCATGGGCAAACAAGAATCTGCATTCTCACGCCAAGCGCAAGTATTTGATACCACTATTGGCTGGCGCTTTATCAACCCGCTGATGGAACAACAGTTTTCCACAGATTCGATGCCAGAAACTGCGGAAAATGTGGCTGAAACCTACCAAATTAGCCGTGAAGACCAAGATGCTTTTGCATTACGCAGTCAACAGCGTACTGAAACTGCAAAAGCTAACGGTATTTTTGCGCAAGAAATCATCCCTGTCACGGTTAAACAACGTAAAAATACATACGTCGTCAGTGAAGACGAGCATCCAAGAGCAGAAACGACATTTGAACAATTACAAAAACTAAAAACCCCGTTTCGCGATAACGGGACTGTAACAGCAGGTAATGCTTCTGGTGTTAATGATGGAGCTGCCGCACTGATTATCGCATCCGACACTATTGCCAAGCAGCAAGGGCTAACACCACGGGCTCGTATCATCGCTACAGCCACTTGTGGAGTCGAACCCAGATTGATGGGGATCGGTCCACTTCCTGCCTCACAAAAAGTATTAAAAATGGCAGGGCTCACCATCGAACAAATGGATGTTATTGAACTAAACGAAGCCTTTGCCGCTCAAGCACTCGCCGTTTTAAGGGGGCTTGGTTTACCTGATGATGCCTCACACGTTAACCCTAACGGGGGAGCCATTTCGTTAGGCCATCCACTTGGAATGAGTGGAGCAAGGCTTGTTATTGCCGCTATCAATGAGCTGCACCGCAAGCAGGGGCGTTATGCATTATGCACCATGTGTATCGGTGTTGGCCAAGGCATAGCAATGATTATTGAACGAGTCTGAACAACGTCTTAATACAAATAAAAACAGCCTGAAAACCCGACACCTGCTCAGGCAAATACCAGAAACGTCATTTATTCACGTGAACTGGTGAACATAATAATTATGAGGACAGGCAATTATGAGCAATATACAAGATAGCATCGACCCAATTGAATTTGCATCGCGGGATGAGATCGAGTCTTTACAGTACTCTAGAATGAAGTGGACACTCACTCACGCCTATGAAAATGTACCCATGTATCGTAAAAAATTCGATGATGCGGGTGTACACCCTGACGATTTCAAACAACTGAGTGATATCGAAAAATTCCCTTACACGACCAAACAGGATTTACGTGAAAACTACCCATTTAGCACCTTTGCCGTGCCAATGGACCAAATCATCCGCATTCACGCCTCTTCGGGAACTACAGGGCGTCCAACTGTTGTGGGTTACACCCAACGGGATATCGATAACTGGGCTGATCTGATCGCACGTAGTTTACGTTCTGCAGGCACTGTCCGAGGCGATAAAGTCCATGTTGCTTACGGCTATGGTTTATTCACCGGAGGCCTAGGCGCTCATTATGGCGCGGAACGCCTAGGGGCTGCAGTGATCCCTATGTCTGGTGGGCAAACTGAAAAGCAAGCGCAACTGATCGCTGATTTCAAACCCGATGTGATCATGGTGACGCCATCTTACTGCCTGAGTATTATTGATGAGCTTGAAAAAATCATGGGTGGAGACGCTAGTAAGTGCTCACTTAGATTAGGTGTCTTTGGCGCTGAACCTTGGACAGAATCTCTCAGAACAGAAATTGAAACCCGCCTTGGTATTAAGGCATTGGACATTTACGGTTTATCTGAAGTCATGGGGCCTGGTGTCGCTATGGAGTGTGCAGACTCAGGAGAGAGTGGCCCCACTATCTGGGAAGACCATTTTTATCCCGAAATTATTTCCCCCAATACCTTAAAAACCTTGGGGACGGGTGAACATGGTGAGTTAGTGTTTACTACCCTGACAAAGGAAGCTATGCCTGTAATTCGTTACCGAACTCGCGACCTCACCCACCTTATGCAGGGGGTCAATCGTAATATGCGTCGAATTGGTAAAATCACCGGTCGTTCAGATGACATGATGATTATTCGCGGCGTGAATGTGTTCCCTTCTCAGATTGAAGAACAAATTATGCAGTTTAAGGAGCTTTCTCCCCACTATCAGTTAGAGATTGGTCGCCAAGGCAATATGGACAACTTATCTGTCCGTGTTGAGCTCAAACACCCTGAACAACTCACTTATGATGAACGCTGTAATATCTGCCACCATTTAAAGCACCGAATCAAATCCATGGTTGGCATTAGCACCCGTATTAGTATTGTCAATTGCGGCGATATCCCTCGTTCTCAAGGCAAAGCCGAACGAGTAATTGATACTAGAATTGCGATTTAATTCAAATTATTAAGGCATATTGGAGTGAACTACTCTGATATGCCTTAATCTCTGAGAAAGTGTTCAAAACAGGTAATGGAAGACAACCTTTAAATTTATGTCTACTATTCAGTAAGCCTTCTGATACATAAATTTTATAGATGAAATATAAATGGAAAATAAACTTAGCCAATTCATACAACATGCAATAGCAAGCCAGCCCATTAGTGGTACGTCTCTAATTAGCTCACTCTATGGTGATGCTTTGCACCATCGTGGTGGTGAAGTGTGGCTAGGAAGCTTAACTAAGCTGTTAGAACCGATGGGCTTTACTGACCGCTTTGTTCGAACCTCCGTTTTCCGTTTACAAAAAGAAGGTTGGCTCGATGTAGAAAAAATCGGCCGTCGCAGCTATTACCGCATTTCTGAGCGTGGGCAAAGTCGGTTTCGCCGAGCAGAAAATAAAATTTACCTCGCAGGGCAGCCTGATTGGGATGGACAGTGGGATTTACTACTCCTCGAAGCGGCTGATAAAGACGAAAAAATTAGGCTAAAAAAGGAACTGAGTTGGCTCGGTTTCGGGCAATTTAACACGTCACTCATGGCGGCACCAAGCTGTGCGCAAAGTGATGTACCGACACTACTTAATGAACTCAATGCTACGGAAAATGCCATTTATTTTCATGCCGATTACCCCTATAGCCGCTCAGAAAAAAACCTCAAAGAACTGGTTTCACACGCTTGGTCTTTGCAAGAAATTTCAGAGCATTATCATCAGTTTATTTCTTTATTTAGGCCACTTGCACTACTCCTTAAAGAAAATACTGACGCACAGATCTCCCCTGAACACTGCTTTCAGCTACGTTTGTTACTGATCCACTTCTACCGCCGTGTCACGCTTAAAGACCCGTTATTACCTGATGAACTCCTTCCTACACAATGGGAAGGCCATATTGCTCGCCATCTTTGCACCAATATTTATCAACGCATTGATCAAGCGGCAACCCAATATGTTTCTGAACAGTGCGAAACGACGGTTGGCGAACTGCCTCAGCCATCCAGCGCTTATTATCGCCGCTTTGGTGGAGTACTCAGAGATATAGCCGCCTAAATACACATTACAGGAGCCTGTATGCCTTTTTATCAAATCGATGGTATTACGCCCGTCGTAAGCCCTGAAAGTTTTGTGCACCCTACTGCTGTGGTGATTGGTGATGTTATTATTGGCAAAAATGTCTATATTGGCCCAAACGCCAGCTTACGTGGGGACTTTGGTCGCTTGATCATTAAAGATGGTGCCAATGTGCAAGATAATTGTGTCATGCACGGTTTCCCGCAATATGAAACGATCGTCGAGGAAAATGGGCACATTGGTCATGGGGCAATTTTGCATGGCTGCCATATCAAACGTAATGCGCTAGTCGGGATGAATAGTGTAATTATGGATGGAGCCGTAATTGGCGAAAATTCCATAGTGGGCGCATGCGCATTCGTCAAAGCTGAAGCTATCTTTCCAGAAAATAGTTTAATTGTCGGCACTCCAGCCAAAGTCTTGCGCGCTTTATCAGACAAAGAAATTGCGTGGAAAACCAGCGGAACTAAAGATTATCAAAACTTAGTCACACGCTGCTTAAACACCTTTAAAGAAGTCGAACCACTCAAAGAAATCGAAACGAACCGACCCACTCTAAGTTTCGAGAATGTGATCCCTAAATCCCAGTTATAAGCTAGATGGGGCTAAAATACGTAGCCCCATCCATTAATTATTTCGCATTACTGCCAAATGGTGGCTTAGCAAACCAAACGGTAATAATCAGCGCAATAAATACCCAACCGCATAACCAGAAAATCTCATTTGCAGCAATAATTAACCCTTGGCTAGTAATTTGCTGGGCAATAAAACCGGAAGTCTGTTCGGTACTCAGCCCATGAGCGGCCATTTCTTGATACATCCCTAAAGATTCAGGATTGTAATCGGTAATAAATTCCGTTAATTGGCTATGATGCACGGCTTCTCTATCACTCCACAGCGTTGTGGTAATGGAAGTCCCTATTGAACCCGCTAAGGTACGGAAGAAGTTAGCTAAACTCGACGCGGAAGCGAGTTTTTCCGGCGGTAAACCTGAAAGTGTCAATGTAGTCAGTGGCATAAAGAAACAAGCCACTGCCATCCCTTGTACCAATTGCGGCCAAACCACAGCAGAAAAGCCCATACTCGGTTCAAAAGTATATGCACGCCAGAAGAAGCAAATTGCATAGAATACAAAGCTAAAGGTCACTATCCAGCGAATATCGAGAAAATCAGATAATTTTGCCACTGGAGCCGAGAACAACACAGGCAATAAGCCAATAGGTGCCAATGCGAGCCCTGCCCATGTTGCCGTATAGCCATAAACTTCCTGTAAAAGTTGCGGCAACAAGACAATAGCACCGAAATAGGCCATATATGCCAAGCTGACAGAAATCGTTCCGATGGTAAAATTGCGCGATTTAAATAACGATAATTCGACAATTGGGTTTTTATCTGTGAGTTCCCAAATAACGAGGAATACCAACGCAATCGCTGAAACAACGGCTAAGATAACAATTTCATTAGACGCCAACCATCCCAGTTCCTTACCTTTGTCGAGCAGAACTTGTAAGCAACCCACTCCCACAGAAAGTAGTGCTAAACCAATCACATTGAATGGCACTTTCACAACCGTCGACTCCATCCCTTTTAGGATAATTGAGCCGACAATAATGACGAAAATGCCTAAAGGCACATTCATAAAGAATATCCAGCCCCAATGGAAGTTATCACTAATATAACCACCAAAAATAGGACCGAATACTGGGGCTAAAATAATCGTCATCGACCAAAATGCTAACGCCATATTTTGCATTTTTGGCGGATAGCAACGCATGATAAGACTTTGCGAAAGCGGGATCACTGGCCCGGCGACGGCCCCTTGCAATACGCGGTATAAAATCAGCATACCAAGGCTATCGGAAAACCCACAAAGTAATGAAAATAATGTGAAAAGTGCCGTTGCCCATAAGAAAACACGGATTTCACCAAAACGCTTCGCTAAGTAACCAGAAATGGCAATTGAAATCGCATTCGATACGCCAAAAGAGGTAATCACCCATGTCCCTTGAGACATAGAAACCCCAAGGTTACCGGCAATAGTCGGGATAGCCACGTTAGCAATCGTGGAATCAAGCACCTGCATGAAGGTCGCAAGGGACAACGCAATGGTTGCCCATACCAGTTTTGCTCCCTTAAGTGGTTGAATATCTGCCACAACGGCTCCTTTCAAGCTAGTCTGCGTTATCGCTGATAATGGTGTCGATGATGTGGTCGACATCACTTAAGTTTAAGACCAACACATCACTTTCAAATGCTGGTGCTGTACGCTGGACTTCCGCTAAAACAGGGCCATTCTGGTCTTTAATATCTATGGTGACATTCATGGATAACCCAATGCGTAATGGGTGCTTCGCCACCTGTTCAGGGTCTAATTCAACACGTACAGGCAAGCGCTGTACGACTTTAATCCAGTTCCCTGTCGCGTTTTGGGCGGGTAATAATGAGAAAGCACTGCCGGTTCCCATATCAAGCCCGACAACGGTACCGTTATAAACGATATCATCTCCGTAAAAATCACTGTTAATCGTCACGGGTTGCCCAATACGGACTTTTTCCAGTTGGGTTTCTTTGAAGTTTGCATCTACCCAAACAGGCTGGACAGGCACAATGGCCATTAAAGAGCTCTGTGGGCTGACTTGAGAACCAACTTGAACATTACGCCGTGAAACATACCCCGTCATCGGGCTTTTAATTTCAGTACGTTGTAAGTTTATCCACGCACTGCGTACGCTATCAGCCGCTTGCTGAATTGCTGGTTGTTTTTTAAGCTCCGTATTACGCAACAACGCACGGTTGGCATTATATTGTTGAATAGAAATATCCAGAGCTGCCTGAGCAAGTTGCACCGCTTCTTGGGAGTGCTGTAAGTCTTCCTTCGAAATGGTACCGCTGCGGCCTAAAGCCACACGACGTTGATAATCTTTTTGCGCTTGCGCAAGTGTCACCCGGTTTTTTTGAATTTGCGCTTGATATTCATCACCATTGATATAGAGCTCTTTGGTTTTGCGCACGGTTGTTGCTAAATCATGTTTGGCTTGTTCGAATGCTAAGCGGGCGTTAGTTTTATCTAATACAACGAGTACATCACCCGCCTTTACCAAGTCGGTGTTTTCAAAGTTAACTTGAGTAACATTACCCGTTGTTTGCGCAACTATCGGGATTTGCAAGCCAGATACATAGGCATCATCGGTATATTCTTGAAAGCGTAAAACTAAAAACCAATAAGCACCGTAGGCTACAAATAATAGAATGATAATTATTGTGGCTATCACCATCCATATTGTTCTGCGTTTTTCATTCGTCGTTTTTTGATTATGTGTTTCTGAATGGGTATCTTGACTCATAATAACTCTCAAGTTCTGAAATCAATATTAATTCTTCCTATATATTTACGAACTATATGTAATAAAGCAATAGCTAATAATTTACAATCAAATTAATCCCAACAAAAAACCATTAATTCATTGATATAAAACAACTAATTAAAAGCAAATCAAATCAAGCATTAAATTGATGTTTATTATCAATTTAATCAAAATCATTCTTAATTAGATTGAAAGTGAAAATTAAAAATATATTAAATAATATTTACTCGTAATAAAAATCAATCATTCAATTATCGACATTCTTTTTTAGATGTGAAGCCCCTATTTATTAGGCTATATTTATGATTTCTTAACTTGGAGTTTTCATTTTTGATCACGGGCTGCCGCTTGCTTTTTAATACCACTGATTGTCTCGATTTTCATTTTTGTCCTCATCAATACAACATTAATAAACTCAATACGGTGCTTAATAGAGCAACGAAGTACGTTGGTAATTGCTGGCCTTTCGAGCAGCTTTTATCTCTTTACCAGTACTTAATATTATTCATTGGGTTAACGAGGATATCCCAAAGGATACGGGCTAATTTTGAATGTATGTTTCATATAACTCAAATTTTTTTAGTGAACGTTGGCGCTAGAGTAGCTTTACACACCGATAAACACCATAAACCAAAGTTAAGCCTTAATTTTTCGTCAAGCTTAGTAAAAACGGTAAAAGGGGGGAAAACACCTTAGGTGAAAATTCTTAGCTGAGATCAAATATTGCTCATAAATTAGCTAGCTCATTATTTATTTTTGATATGTTTTAGTGATAATATTCGCAAACAATATAATTATCATTCTCATTTATATTTACTAGGGATAACTATGACTTTGCAATATCACTACACCCTTATTGCCGCCGGTGTTTGTGCGGCTTTATCTTCATTTAGCGCTACAGCAGCAGACAATAAAACAGATACCATGGTCGTCAGTGCGTCAGGCTTCTCGCAACAACTGCGTGATGCTCCTGCTAGTGTGACCGTGATCAGTGCAGACCAATTACAAAATAAACCTGTCCGTGACCTCGCCGATGCCGTTAAAGACGTGGAAGGGGTGAGTATCGTTGGTGCTGCCAACAAACAAGATATTAATATCCGTGGCTTACCCGGCGAATACACGTTGATATTGGTCGATGGGCGTCGTCAAAATAGCCGTGAATCACGTCCAAATGGGAGCGGTGGTTTTGAAGCGGGCTTTATGCCACCTGTCGAAGCGATTGAACGCATCGAAGTGATCCGTGGGCCTATGTCCTCCCTGTATGGTTCTGATGCGATGGGTGGTGTTATCAATATCATCACCAAAAAAGTGACCAATGAATGGCATGGTAGTGTTACAACTGGCGCAATTATCCAAGAAAACAGTGATAGCGGTAATTCAACCGACGGTAACTTCTACCTATCTGGCCCATTAATTCAAGATAAACTCGGCCTGCAATTGTATGGTGGTGGTAACTACCGTCAGGAAGATAAAATCTTAGAAGGTCATCATCAACGTGATAACCGCAGCTTAACAGCCAAATTAACCTTTACACCACAAGAGAACCAAACGTTCTTATTAGAAGCGGGTCGTAGCACCCAAGAGAAAACATCGACACCAGGTAAATCTGGATCTGAATATGAAATTCGTGGTGGGGACAAGCAATATAATTCCAAAGAAGAGTGGCATAATGACCGCAACCATGCAGCTCTGACTTATAAAGGTGAGTGGGATTCTTTTAATACTGAGCTCAGTGTTTACCAAGAAAAAACCAAACGTAAAATAAAATCCCAAGACCGTAATCAAACAACAGGGCATTGGGAAGGCGGTTATGAAGACCGCATACCCGAAATTACCAATACCGTTGTTGATGGAAAAGTGGTGGCTTTCCTGCCGGACAACATCTTAACCGTCGGCGGGCAATATCAGTACTCAAAACTCAAAGACAGCTCCTTGGTCTCAAAAGGCGTAATGGAAAAAACCAGTATGTCAGTCGATCAATCAGCACTGTTTGTCGAAAATGAATTTACCGCAACGGATGATCTGATCTTAACTGGTGGACTACGTTTAGATCACCACGAAACTTATGGTAACCATTGGAACCCAAGGGGTTATGCCGTTTATTATCTGACGGATGAGATCACCATTAAAGGGGGCGTTTCTTCTGCTTTCCGCGCACCTACATTACGTGAAATCAGTAAAGGTTATGGCACCTCTACCCAAGGGGGGAACGGGATTATCTACGGTAACCCAGACCTAAAACCGGAAAAAAGCGTTAGTGAAGAAATCAGTATTGCCTATAACCATGAGTCTGGCTTTAATGCGAGTTTAACGTTCTTTAATACCGACTTCAAAAACAAGCTAACTAGCTACTCACTTAACCAACCCGACCCTAACCACCCTAACCTCACGTTATATACCTACGATAATGTGGGTAAAGCGAACATCAAAGGTGTTGAAGTTGCAACAGGTATTCCTATCGCACAGGATTGGAATCTTAACCTAAATTACACATACACCGATTCCGAACGTAAAAGTGATGATGAGAAATTAGGTAACGGTATTTCCTTAAAAGGTTATCCATTGGATAAAACACCAAAACATATTGCTAATGCGAAATTGGATTGGAACTTCAATGAAGACCTCACTTTATACACACGTGCGCATTATGAAGGAAAACAGGTGTGGGCAGCACAACGTAATGGTTCTAAAGTGCCTCGCTATCGTAGTGGCTATACCACTATGGATGTCGGCGCAACCTATCAATTATTTAAAAACACTAAACTGAACTTTGCGGTGCTAAATATTGGTAATGAAAAAGGACCTAAAATTGATAAAGTTGATGGCAACTGGGATGTTGAAGACGGACGCCGTTATTGGGCGAACGTTAACGTTAGTTTCTAATTAACTCTGAGGGTATGCCTGTTTCAGGTATGCCCTCAAAACCTTTAAATAGACTCAATAAATGAATAAAATCATATTAAGTGGCATATTACTGTGTATGACCAGTTCCGCATTTTCCCGCCCAAGCCAAACCATTCCCCCCTTGGATAAAACTGTCAGCCAATTTTATGATATCCAACAAACGGATATGACCTACGGTGACCGTGCGCTGCGCATTTACAGTGCAGTACCCTATAATGTCACCGCACAACGCCCTGTCCTATATATGCTTGATGGCAATGGCTTATATCCTAAAGCCGTTAATCGCGCTGTTGAAAAGCTGCCAGCGGATAAACTACCGATTATTATTGGAATTGGTTACCCAATCGATGAAGCCTTTCCAAAAGCATGGCGAACTTACGACTATACCCCACCTGTTGCCGGTGAAGATTTTAAACAAGGGGGCGGCTCCCCTGCGCTATACCAATATTTAACTGACACAATCCGCCCATGGGCAGAACAACAGTTTCCTATTGATAAAAGCAAGCAAACCCTATTTGGCCATTCATTTGGTGGATTATTTACCTTGATGGCATACCAGCAACAGCCGGATGATTTCCAGTTTTATGTTTCTGCCAGCCCGTCATTATGGTGGGGCAAAGGAAGTATGGTGGATTTAGCAAAATTGACAGCTAAACAGGCCAGTTCCCCCCTGTTTGTGACTTTAGGTGGTTTAGAAGAGAGCCCTGATTTATCCAAACTCAGCACCGAACAGGTGAAAAATTACCAAATGCGCAAAAGTTGGATTAGCACACGCCAAGTTTGCACTGAAATTGCAAACCACCAAAGGCACTGTGAATTTACCTTGTTCGACGGCAAAAACCACGGTTCAGTGATCCCTGACGCCATCGATAAAGCCCTTGATGTCGCTAGCCAATAATACTAATTGATGGGTTTTAGGAGGTCGCTGTAGAGGTCTGCTAAAACCCCCTTTTCACCAAATTCTTTGCGGATCCACTGCGTCACAAGCCCAGTAGCTGAATGTTGTGTGGCTAATAGCATATGGGAGTCTTGTCGTGGGTTCTGAATTTGTTTTGTTACCAACAGGCCATGTTTAACATGTTCTTTGATCATATAATCGGGTAAAAAGCCAATCCCTTCACCGAGTATCTGACACTGGCATTTAGTATTAAAATCAGGAACTTGAATTGCCTCTTGCCCATGTAGTAGCCAACCCACCCGCTTATTAATGGTATGCGCGGTATCCTCTACCATAATATTTGGATAAAGACGCAACTGGCTCTCAGCGATGGGCTCTGGCATCAGCGCCAAAGGGTGAGTTGCCGCTATAGCAAATTGCCAGTGAATCGCACCAATTTCAGTGTAGTCAATTCCACCGCCATCCATCAAAGTGCCTGGAGCGCCAATCGCAATATCCGCATGGTTATTAATAATGGCATCCCAAACCCCATTGTACACTTCTGTTGTCACTGTAATGTGGCAGGTAGCAAACTGTTTTTTTAATATTTGCAATAACCTAGCGGTATGATACGGCGTATATAATAACTGATTAATACAAATACGTACCCGCGCTTCAATACCTTGCTCAATAGAATAAATACTTTTTTGAATGGAATGGAAATTATTAAGCAAGTCGGTTGCTTTGCGATAAAAATAATAACCGGCTTCGGTGAGTTCAATATTACGGGTATTACGAATAAATAACGCCACATCTAAATAGGTTTCGATACGTTTGATGGTATAACTCACCGCGGAGGTGGTCACGCCTAACTCTTCTGCTGCTTTACTAAAACTCGCAAACTTCGCCGCTGTTGTGTAAGTCAGTAAGTTTTCTTCCGTAAAAATTGAGTTCATACCCACCGCCAAAAATGTTTAAAATTTAGACAAATCATATTTTTATGTGAATAAAATTCAATAACGTAAAAATCAGATTATTTTTCGAGCACATTTTTATAGCTTAACAGAATTATTAACAACTGGAATAGATTAAATTTGATATGCATTTTCGCCAAGTAAAAACCACACCTTTAAAGTAACTATTAATATTCGAAATACCTAATATTATTGAATTAAATAGGCAAACCAAGTATTAACATTCGACACGATTGCGATCAATAAAATTACAAATTTAACAAATTAAAAACTTTCAATTTGATGTCTATCACAGAACTGAGTAAATCATGATTTTCGATTTTAATTAACAAAGAAAATCACACAATTCGGGTCAAAAAATGGCCATAAACTATCAAATAACGATTAAAAATAATGCTCACACGCACAAAAAAGCCGGATTATTGAATTTAATTCAACAATCAAACGTCTCATTGATGAATTAAATTTAAACGGATTCTTTTTATTAATGACAATTGCTATGCTCTAATCATTATATATTCGAAGTCACCTTTAAATTGTCTTTATCTATGTTGGTAATAAAAACCAACCTAAGGGGAAAATGATGACCGCTAGTACTCTCGCTCACGATTTTTTAACCGCCGCTGAACAAGGACAATTAGAAATATTAAAAAGTTGTCTTGAAAAAGGTGTGGATATTAATACCACCAACCGTCAGGGCCGTACAGCTATCGTCAATGCCAGCCTAAATAAACATTATGAATGTGTTTCTTTTCTGATTAATGCAGGGGCGGATATTAATAAACAAGACCAAACGTGTTTTAACCCTTTCTTATTAAGTTGTCTTAATAATGACCTCACTTTATTGCGTATTGTCTTGCCTGCAAAACCAAATTTAGATTTATTGACCCGTTTTGGTGGTGTGGGAATTACACCTGCTAGTGAAAAAGGCCATGTAGAAATTGTTCGTGAATTACTTGAAAAAACCGATATTAATGTCAACCACACCAACTTTGTAGGCTGGACACCACTATTAGAAGCTATCGTACTCAACGACGGTGGCGAAAAACAGCAGCAAATCGTTAAATTGCTATTAGACCATGGCGCAAATCCTCACATGACTGATAAATATGGTAAAAAACCATTAGAGCTAGCTCGTGAAAAAGGCTATAACGAGATTGCTGAGTTACTGATTGCAGCTGGAGCCTAGCGAAATCATAGACTTTAAATAGGATAAGGAGGCATGTGAACGCATCCATATCTCATCGGCAAAGGTTATACGGGCTAACGGCTGATACACATTTTCTCAATCTGTTGAATCAGCCACAACCCCAAGGAATGGTAGAACAAGTATTTAATAAAGCCATTAACTTTTCTATTGATAATGTACTTTATACTTTGCTTTGTTCTCAATTAGATAATGCACCAAATAGTTGCCGATTAATCAATAAAGACTTTTCTCTTTTCGATATTAAAGAAGGAGAGACTATTAATTTATCAAATAAAGAAATATTGATTGGTAGTCATTATTTAATATCATTTTCTTTATGTAAAGAATGGCGGCAACCAGTTATCAACTTTAGTGATAACGAACTGAAGAAATCAAATTATTTATTATATATCGAAGAACAAATAAGTAATTTGGATTTAATCTTAACTGAAAATAAAAATTCTCTATTTAAATATCAGGGAGATAACTTTTTTTATCTCTCTATGACAGAGCAATTGGTTCAATTACGCTCTGAATTGATTGAGTCAATAATTAAGAAAAATAAAGAAAATATTATTTATGTGATCCACCAGTTTGTTGGATTAGGTATCGGGCTAACACCTTCAGGAGATGATTACTTAGTTGGGTTAATGGCATTTTTATTATTAACCGATCACCCGGCTGCCACTTTTTACCCTGAGTTTTATCAAGGAATAACCCAAAGCTTAAGCCAGACGACACCTATCAGTGCCATCACATTAGAAAAAGCATTAAACCGAGAATATCGCGAAAATATGCAGCAATTAATTCAATCATTAGTTGATGCGAAAGAAACAAATATTTATCCACAATTTTTAGAGATTTTAAATATCGGGTCGAGTTCTGGCAGCGACATGCTATTTGGCTTGCGAGATGCCCTGTATATCACCCATTATTTCGGAGAAAACTATGTCGACTAAAGTTGTCATAAAAAAGAATACCTATTTTGATTCCGTATCACTGATGTCTATTTCGACAAAAGCCAATCAACTCGACAATGTTGAGCAAGCGTTCGTCGCAATGGCAACAGAGATGAACAAAGGTGTTTTACGTAATTTAGGTTTACTAACACCTGAATTAGAAGAGGCTAAAAATGGCGATTTAATGATTGTCATTAAAGGCCCAAGTGATGAAGCTAACGAAGCCACATTAATTGCTATCGAAGATTTATTTAATAAGAAAAATCAAGGCGGCGGGCAGCATGAAGCCAAATACGCCACCATTAATTCAGCGAAAACACATATCCCAGATGCCAACCTTGCCGTCATTTCAGTAAATGGTCAGTTTGCTGCCCGTGAAGCACGCATTGCGTTAGAAAATGACCTCAATGTCATGCTATTTTCCGATAACGTCTCCATTGAAGATGAACTCGCACTTAAACAGCTGGCTAGCAAAAAAGGCTTACTGATGATGGGCCCTGACTGCGGAACTGCCATTATCAACGGAACCGCGCTGTGCTTTGGTAATAGCGTTCGCCGTGGCAGCATTGGCATCATCGGTGCATCCGGTACAGGTAGTCAAGAACTTAGCGTCCGTATACACGAATTTGGCGCAGGGGTTTCCCAATTAATTGGTACTGGTGGTCGCGATTTAAGCGAGAAAATTGGCGGTATCATGATGATTGACGCCCTGAAAATGCTTGATGCCGATGATGAAACCCAAGTTATCGCATTGATCTCTAAGCCACCAGCTCCTAACGTCGCGAAAAAAGTGTTAGAACAAGCGGAAAAATGCCACAAACCAGTTGTTGTGTGTTTCTTAGGTAGCCAACCACTACCAGAAGACAAACCCGGTCTAACCTTTGCTCAGGGCACCAAAGAAGCCGCACTGAAAGCCGTTCTATTAACCGGTATTCGCAAAGAAGATTTAGATTTACACCCTCTTAATTTACCACTTATTGACGAAGTCAGAGCAAAACTGAAACCTGAGCAGAAATATATTCGTGGCTTATTCTGTGGTGGAACGCTATGCGATGAAGCCATGTTTGCCGCCTTGGAAAAATACGATGATGTTTACAGCAATATTCAGCCAAACCCTGATTATCGCTTAAAAGACCTCAACAAAAGTATTGCACACACTTTCCTCGACTTTGGTGATGACGACTTTACCAACGGTAAACCGCACCCAATGATCGACCCTACCAACCGCATTGAACGCTTATTACAAGAGGCTCGCGACCCTGAAGTTGGCGTCATTATGATGGACTTCGTTTTGGGCTTTGGTTCTCACGAAGACCCAGTAGGCGTGATGATCGACGCGATTAAAGAAGCGAAGAATATTGCCAAACAAGATGGGCGTGAATTAGAAATTTTAGGCTATGTGCTGGGTACTGACCAAGACACACCGTCGATGGATGCGCAGGTCAAAATGCTAACAGATGCCGGCGTTATCTGGGCAAGTAGCAGCACCAATACCGGTTTATTAGGGCGTGAGTTTGTATGGAAAGGGGAGAAAGCATAATGACTTCATTATTTAAGCAGCCATTAAATGTCATCAATGTTGGCATCGAAATGTTCAGTGATGACCTAAAAAAACAACATGTTCCAGTTACGCATTTAAACTGGACTCCTCCCGGACAAGGCAACGTTGCGGTTATCCGCGCCCTCGACCAAATTGAAGGTAATGCCGCACTACAAGAAAAAATTGCGGCCGCCAATACCCAAGCGCTTGAGCGCATTATTCAATCTCAACCTGTGTTAATCGGTTACGACCAAGCGATTAATGTGGTTCCGGGCATGACCAAAAATACTATCCTACACGCAGGCCCACCGGTTGATTGGAAAGATATGTGTGGCGCTATGAAAGGTGCGGTGACGGGAGCGCTGGTTTTTGAAGGCTTAGCGAAAGACTTAGCCGATGCAGAACGTGTTGCGGCCTCGGGGGATATCATTTTCTCCCCTTGCCATGAACACGATTGTGTAGGTTCGATGGCTGGTGTCACTTCAGCATCGATGTTTATGCATATCGTTGAAAATAAAACCTATGGCAACCGTGCATTCACTAACCTCAGTGAGCAAATGGCGAAAATCCTGCGCATGGGTGCCAACGACCAAAGTGTAATAGACCGTTTAAATTGGATGCGTGATGTATTAGGCCCAATGCTGCGCGACGCAATGAAAATCGTTGGTGAAATCGACCTGCGTTTGATGCTTGCTCAAGCACTGCATATGGGCGATGAGTGCCATAACCGCAACAATGCAGGGACAACCTTACTGATTCAAGCGCTTACAACGGGGATCATTCAAACTGATTTCTCTGTCGCCCAGCAAAAAGAAGTATTTGATTTTGTTGCAAGCAGCGATTACTTCTCCGGCCCAACGTGGATGGCGATGTGTAAAGCATCAATGGATGCGGCTCACGGTATCGAATACAGCACGGTTGTCACGACCATGGCGCGTAATGGCTATGAATTTGGTTTACGCATTAGTGGACTACCAGGTCAATGGTTCACAGGGCCTTCTCAGCAAGTTATCGGCCCAATGTTTGCAGGCTACAAACCTGAAGACTCTGGTTTAGATATCGGTGACTCCGCAATCACAGAAACCTACGGTATTGGCGGTTTTGCTATGGCAACAGCGCCAGCTATTGTGGCACTCGTTGGCGGTACGGTAGAAGAAGCGGTCGATTTCTCTCGCCAAATGCGTGAAATCACCTTAGGTGAGAACCCGAACGTGACTATTCCATTACTGGGCTTTATGGGTATCCCTACAGCTATTGATATTACGAAGGTTTCAGCCAGTGGTATTTTACCTGTTATCAACACAGCCATTGCCCATAAAGATGCGGGCATCGGTATGATTGGGGCAGGTATTGTTCACCCGCCGTTTGATTGCTTTGAAAAAGCCATGTTGGCCTACGCACAGAAATATGCTTAGTTTTCAATCATAAAAAAGACGCCCAACTCCGGTTGGGCAATAAAAATAAAACGTGAACCCTGATTAATTTTATTTGAAAAACAGTGCTGTAACTCAAAATGTAGGGGTATACCCTAAATAATTTGAATTGCAGCTAGGCGGCAAGTAAATGAGTCCCTAGGAGCATACACAAGTATGTGACTAGGGTGAATGAACGCAGCCAACAACGCTGCGGTTCAAAGTATGACGGGTATGGGAGTATTTTATGAATATACTAAATATCAAATGGAAACGTGGGGATTTGGCCGCCTACTTCGGCTTAATGACCAATAACCTAACCAACCTACTCACCATGATGGGTCTCTTGATTTTCGTTGTCGGCATCCCATCAGAAATTGTTTACGGCCGTATCGCTCCTGCCTTTGGTTTCGCTGTTTTACTTGCCAGCGTAAGCTATGCTTACTTTGGCCAGCAAATGATAAAGCAAACTGGACGCAATGATGTCACCGCTTTACCATCAGGGCCCAGTGCGCCTTCTATCTTTACGGTGACGTTCTTAGTCATCATGCCTGTCTACCAAACAACACAGAATGCTGAATTTGCGATCCAAATTGCGCTAGTTTGGTGTTTTGTCGAGTCAATGATCCTCGTCGGTGGTTCTTTCTTAGGTGAAACCATCCGTAAGATGATCCCACGCACCGTACTGTTATCCTGTTTGTCCGGTTTAGGATTACTGTTACTAGCGATGAACCCGATGCTGCAAGCGTTTGAAGCACCAACGGTTTCATTCATTGTGCTGTTATTAATTTTCATTAACTGGTTTGGTAAAAAACCGATTTTTGCTCGCATCCCAACTGGCTTATTGCTGCTAATTGCCGGTACGGTATTGGCATGGGTTTCTGGCTTGCAAAGTGCGGAAGCAATCAAAGACTCAATGGCGTCATTTGGTTTCAACCCGCCGGGCATCCATATTGATAGCTTCTTCCAAGGCCTGCCACACGCTCTGCCTTACTTAGCGTCTGCGGTACCACTTGGCTTAGCAAACTATATCTTCGACCTTGAAAATATTGAAAGTGCGCATGCTGCAGGTGATGAATATAATACTCGTAAGGTCATGTTAGCTAACGGTTTATCGTCTACAGTTGGCTGTTTTATGGGTAACCCATTCCCTGTCACTGTTTACGTCGGCCATGCGGGTTGGAAAGCCATGGGCGCTAGCGTAGGTTATACCCTAGCATCCGGTATCACTATGTTTATCGTCCCATTATTCGGTATCGGTGCCTTTATGTTAGCTATCATTCCAATGACCGCTATCGTGCCAATACTGGTGTTTATCGGTGTCGTCACCGCCAACCAAGTTGTGCGAGAAACGCCAAAAATTGAAGTTCCCGTTATCTTTATCTGTCTATTCCCATGGATTGCTAACTGGGCATTGACGATGGTTAATAGTGTCATGGGCGCGGCGGGCACCTCTGCGAGTGCAATTGGTGTTGAAACCTTGCTACACAAAGGTGTTTATTACCAAGGTCTAGTTCATTTAGGTAACGGTGCGCCGTTAGCCAGTATGTTATGGGGCTGTATTGCTATCTTTGCTATCCTCAACCAACCACTGCGTGGAGCCATTGCTGCTGCAGCGGGAGCAATATTAGTATTCTTCGGAATTATTCACTCCCCAGCGGTCGGAATTGCTACTGGTTCAACCTTGATGTTTGTTTACGCATACCTCATGATGGCAGCTTTATTTGTACTCAAACACTTTTTAGATAGCCGGAAATCGGTGGAAGAACAACAAGCTGAAAAATCTGAGAAACTCAGTAAGTCAGTGTAACTAAGCCAACCTTTTATAGTAGGTGTGCGCTGTACACCTACTATCAGCTAAATCTCTGTCTCAGGAAACATTAACAATGAAAGAACTCGTGGTTGTTGCCATCGGGGGCAACAGTATTATCAAAGATAACAACAGCCAGTCTATCGAAGCTCAAGAAAAAGCCGTTCAAGAAGTCGCACATCATATTAGTGACATGCTTGAAGGTAATTACAACATTGTTTTGACCCATGGAAATGGACCTCAAGTTGGATTAGATTTGCGCCGTGCAGAAATTGCACACGAAACCGAAGGTTTACCTTTAACACCGCTGGCTAACTGTGTGGCAGATACTCAAGGCGGAATTGGCTATTTAGTTCAACAAGCTTTGACTAACGTCTTAGCAAAACGCCATAACCGCCAAGCAATTACAGTAGTGACACAAGTTGAAGTCGATAAAAACGACCCAAACTTTAGCGCGCCAACCAAGCCGATTGGGGCATTTTTTACTGAGCAACAAGCTCAGCAATTACAGCAAGAAAACCCAAACTGGCATTTTGTTGAAGACTCTGGTCGCGGTTACCGCCGTGTGGTGGCCTCCCCCGAACCAAAACGTGTGATTGAATCACAAGCAATCCGCACTTTAACAGAACACAATTATGTGGTGGTTGCTGCAGGTGGTGGCGGTATTCCAGTCATTGATAACGGCAATGGTGGCTACAAAAGTGTTGACGCGGTGATTGATAAAGACCTCTCAACAACTTTACTGGCGAAAGAGCTCAATGCCGATATTTTAATTATCACCACAGGTGTCGAAAAAGTGTGTATTCACTTCGGCAAACCTGAACAAAAAGCACTTGGCGAAACCAGCACTAGCGACATGCAACGCTACATGGAAGAAGGCCATTTCCCAGCGGGTAGCATGTTACCGAAGATTGAAGCCAGCCTATCGTTTATTGCCAATGGCGGTAAACGTGTGATCATCACCACCCCTGAAAAGCTACCAGAAGCCTTACGCGGTGAAACGGGAACCCATATTGTTCAAGGGTAAGTTTCTATAATCTGGATCATGCGAATTTTTTGTTAGTCGCAAACCGCAATATTCCTCAGATCGTTTGATGACGATCTGAGTGGGTAAGTGTCGCTTAAAAACAGGAAATTCGACAGTAAATGGATATCACTAGGAGTTTCTATGAAAGCAGAAAAATCATCAGGCAGAAGAGAGTTCCTTTCCACCAGCGCTAAAGTCGCAGCCGCTTGCACTTTATTCGGCGCGGTATCGAGCTTTGCCTCCGCTCAAGACCAAACTAGCCAAAAAGCAAGCCAGTCCAGTATTACGGATAAACATTATTACCTCGATGACGTATTACTCGAAACTGGCTTTAATTACCAAGATTCAACGGTCGTCGGCACCCAAACCGCATTACACACTGTAGAAATCCGGGACAGTAAAATTGCAGCCGTTTTACCGAATAAACAGCATGCTGATGGCACATTAAATGCCTATAGTGCGCAAGGCAAACTGATGCTACCGGCCTTTCGTGACATGCATATCCACCTTGATAAAACTTTCTATGGCGGGCCATGGCAAGCGCCACAGTCACGTGAAGGCAAAACCATTATGGATATGATCGCGTTAGAGCAAAAATTGCTACCTGAATTACAACCTTTCACGGAAGAAAGAGCGAATGCGCTGATCGCACTGATCCAATCCCAAGGATCGACCATTGCTCGTAGCCATTGTAATATCGAACCCGTTTCCGGTTTAAAAAATTTAGAAGCCTTACAAAAAGTGCTTGGTGAACACCAACAAGACCTAACTTGCGAAATTGTCGCCTTTCCGCAACATGGTTTATTACATTCCAAGTCAGAGGGTTTAATGCGTGAAGCCATGCAAGCGGGCGCTCATTACGTTGGCGGTTTAGACCCAACCAATGTAGATAGCGCGATGGAAAAGTCTCTCGATTCGATGTTCCAAATTGCATTGGACTACAACAAAGGCGTGGATATTCATCTGCATGAAACGAGCCCTGCAGGCGTTGCCGCTATCAATTATATGATTAAAACGGTGGATGAAAACCGCAGCTTACGCGGTAAAGTGACCATCAGCCATGCCTTTGCACTGGCAACACTCCCCCCTGAACAAGCGGAAAAAACGGCAAAACAGTTGGCTGAGCAGCAAATTACCATTGCCTCTACCGTCCCGATTGGCACACTGCATATGCCACTGAAAAACCTAAATAAAAATGGGGTGTTTGTGATGACCGGAACGGATAGTGTGATTGACCATTGGTCGCCCTTTGGCCTAGGCGATATGCTAGAAAAAGCCAATTTATACGCGCAGCTTTATACTCGCCCTGATGAGCTATCGCTGTCCCGTTCACTGGCCATCGCAACAGGCAATATTCTACCGTTAGATGAAAAAGGCCAACAAGTGTGGCCAGCTAAAGGGGATGATGCCAGCTTTGTGCTGCTTGATGCATCTTGTTCTGCCGAGGCCGTTGCACGGATTTCCCCAAGGTTCGCGACTTTCCATAAAGGCCATTTAGCCCACGGAATGATGCCAAAGTCCGCTTCATAGTGATAAAAGAATAGCGCCTATAGGCGCTATTCTTGCCACGTTATTTTTTCAGTTTGAGCGTATTAAAGATTAAATCTAATAAACCTGAGTTATCTACGGATTGCAGCACAGTAATTGGCTTTGTTTTTGGTTCAGGAACTCCGACCCGTAGGCGCAGTGCGTCATAACAAAAGCTTTTACCGCGCAGCGCTCCTTGTAGCTCAATACCTACGTGCTTTTTATCATAAGTCACCAGGCCCTTATCCAATAACCATGCCACGGTTAACACATCATGTATCCAACAACCCGCTAAATGACGAGTCGCACGTGAATAGTCCATCCACGGTCGCATTGTTGCCACAAGAAAACGGCTCAGTGGCGTATCAATTTGAGCAAGCTTATCAAGATCCTCATGCACCATTTGCGTTTGTACGGTGACATCCATTGGCACTAAAGTCAGATTTGCTCCACTATTAAGCACCGCGTAGGCCGCTTCAGGGTCGACGCCAAAATTGGTGTCTTTCAAGTACCCCGGCACGTTAAAAACCGCCCCCATGATCACTATCTCTGCCACGTTTTGAGCCATGTCAGGAAACAGTTGCATTGCTATTGCGATATTGGTTAATGGGCCAATGGCAATAATCGTGACTTGTTTTGGGTTCTGGCAAACTAACTCGCCAATACGTAACGCGGCTTCTGGGATAGACTTCGGTAAGCTAGGTATGGATGGAAGGCCATCCCATAGGTGCGTAAGTTGCGCTCGTTCAGCGCCGTTATCGAGTAGTTCACGCCATGGTGCGCTAGTTTCAACCAAGGCTGACGATGCACCACGATAAACAGGAATATTTTCACCCAGTGAATAAACTAAATGACTGGCGACGTCAAAGCCAATTTCGCTAGGTGTATTACCCGAAACTGTGGTGATCATTTCCAATTTGATTTCAGGTGCAGCGATAGCCAGCGCAAGTGCTAGGCCATCATCAACATTCGCACCAACGACCCCATTACCGGGGTCGCAATCTATAATCACACGCATAAATTTCCCTGAAACAATAAATAATCAGCACCCACATGAGTGCCCGATTTGTAATTCAAATTCCACTTCACAAATGGCTTCTTTTTGCGGCCAATTTTGTAAGATGTGTATCGCTTTTTGCGCTATTTTATCAACAGGCTGGCGAACAGTTGTGAGAGTTGGAACAGTATATTCTGATTGCACGGTACCGTTAAAACATACCAGTGCAATATCTTCTGGTACGCGTAATTTTAATTCTGCTAAGGCTTTTAAACAGCCAAAAGCTTGCAATTCATTCGTGGCAAAAATAGCTTCGGGGAATCCCTCTTCCCGCATCTGATAGATAGCTTGGTAACCCCAATCACGGGTGTATTCCCCCGATAAAATCCATTTTTGTTGTATGGATAACTCCGCTTCTGTCAGCGCAGCTTTCCAGCCATTTAAGCGGTCTTGTGTGTTGAGCATCTCATTCGGGCCACAAATAATGCCAATATTTTGATAACCATGCTTAATGAGATGACGGGTAATTTTATAGGCGGCCAGTTTCTCATTCACTTGAATGGTACTGATCCCTTCTGCGGCCTCAATCCTATCAAGCATCACACAGGGCGTGCCCGATGACTGAATTAAATCAACATAGGGATGCCGGTCAACACTGGTATAAATAAGCCCTTCAACTTGCCTGAGCAAAAGGTTATTAATCAGCTCTTTTTCACGAACCCGAGAATCCCCCGCATCCCCCAGTAACAAAACATGCCCATATTTAAACGCTTCACGCTGCAAGGCATGGGCAATAGAAGCTAAAAACGGGTTAGAGATATCGGGGATCACTAGCCCATAGGTTTGCGTGCTCCCTGAAGCTAGGGCTTTTGCAATACCATTTGGCCGATACCCCGTTTTTTTGATTGCTGCTAACACCTTTTGCCGCGTTGCCTCTGCAACAGGACGAGGGCCATTGTTAATCACATAACTGACTACCGCAACCGAGGTTCCGGCTTCGCGGGCAACATCTACCCGCGTCACTTTACGGTCATTTGTATCTGACACCCAGCAATTCCTTTTTCTAACATGACGTTGCCAAAGAATAGCAGCCACTCTGACTTTTATATACAGCCATGCTTACTTATATCGCATCTTCTGGCAGATTTAGGTCACGGCCTCGCGTTTCTGGTGCAAAGAATGTGGTTACTAAACCAATACATGCCATCGCAATAAAATAAACGGCTATCGGCCACCAATGCCCTGTCCATGATAGTAATGCAGATGCCACCAGCGGCGCAGTGCCACCAGATAAAATAGAACCAAGCTCTTTAGCGAAAGCCATTTTAGTATAACGATTACGTACACCAAATAACTCCACGCCCCAAGCTGCTTGTACGCCAAAAATCCCTAGTGATGCTAACCCCATCCCAATAACAATGGTTGGAATAACAATCATTGGCTCTCGGGAGTCTAATAACATGAAAGCGGGCACGGCATACAACATCAGTAAAAAACAGAACCAGCGATAAACAATCCGACGCCCAAATTTATCTGATAACCACCCGGCAAATGGAATGATGGCAAAACCAAGGATTGAAGCAATTAAAACTGCCGTTGTTGGCACAGATTTATCAACCAACAATATTTTGGTGACATAACCAATAATAAAGCCTTGAGCAAGATAAGATGGCCCATTTTCACCAATACGCAACCCGACCATGGTCCAAAACGCACGCGTTTTTTGCCAAAATGAACGGTTATCTACAGGGTGAGCGACAGCATCAGATTCCAATGCGAGGCGGCGTTCTTCAGCAAGCTGTTCTTTTTGCCGCTCAAAAACTGGCGTCTCACGCATATGTTGACGAATAAATAATGCCGCCAATGCAATCAAAATACTGCCAAGGAAAGGAATCCGCCATCCCCATGACATCAAACTTTCTTTGTCCATTTGTAACACTATCAGCCAAATCATTGAGGCCAGTAATGTTCCACTGTTGGAGCCTAATGCAATAATCGAAGAAACTAAACCACGGCGTTTTACTGGCGCATATTCACCTAGCATCACAGTACCACCGGATAGCTCAGCTCCCGCCCCTAAGCCTTGAGCAAACCTTAGGATCACCAAACAAACAGGCGCCCAAACACCAATTTGTGCATGGCTGGGTATCGCACCAATGAGTGTGGTGGATAGCCCCATCAATGCAATCGTGATGACCATAACCATTTTTCGGCCATGTTTATCACCTAGCCAACCAAAAAATAACGCGCCAATCGGACGTGCAATAAACCCGACTGAATAGGCTGCAAAACTGGATAACAGCGCCATAATAGGCGTTGCATCAGGGAAGAAAACATCACCGAAAATAATACCTGCCGCTAAACCATAGAGAGCAAAGTCTGCATATTCCATGGTTGTGCCCAACCAACAAGAAAAAATCGCACGCCGAAAATCTTTCTTTCCTTCTGGTGTACTTAACCGTTCTTGCGCAGCTTGTTGGTTCGCCTCGATGTTTAATTGTGTAGCCATAGTGATAAACCCTTGGTGTTGGCGCGAAGCCTATTAATCAAAAAATCTAACTGGCGTTTTTTATTTACTTAAAGGATAGTCTACGCGCGTAGAATTAAGCAAACGAGGGTATGCTATTTTGTGAGCGTTATCACTTGATGACAAAAATATGAATTTTAGATGACTGAAATAACACGATAGGAAATAAATAAACAAAAGCCATGCTCGAATAAATACCATGGCTTTCTGTTTTTATTTGACACTCAATAGATACTCGACAATATCCTGTAAATTATACCATTTCATCCAAATTTCATCCTGAATAGGGACTTTAGTATATTGCTCAATGGCTGCTATCAACTCTAACATTTCCAAAGAATCAATATGTACATCCGCAATTAATGCCGAATCAAGAGTAAAATCATTTGTAATGCCGGAATAGGTTCGAATTAAATGAATTTGGTCGAATAACCACTGCCAATGAATTTCTGTCGATGAAGTCATTTTATTCACCTTGAGACTGCTTCGCATAATCTAATTTTTCATTTAAATTACGTGTCATTAGCCCTTCTGCAGACAATACAACTTTAGCACTACCATCAATATAAGATGTTCTATAGTGAGAGGCATTTTTAATGGCCAAAAACGATTCTGTCTCTGCCGGTTTGGTTGATTTCTCCTTTACTAGCTCTCTATTATTGCTGAGTTTCACACCTTCAGGAACTTTTTTGTCGATTAAGTAACTACCGTAGTGACTACCCAGTTTAGGCGTGATATTCAGTGGTTGCTTGCTTTCACTGGCTAATTTAACCGAGGACTTAAACCTCTCTTCAATCGATTTCATAACATTTTCTTCCTCAACGGATAAAGGCTCTCCGTTAAGACTTTCTGAACGAACATTCGATTTAATTATTTCAACCTTTTGGTCATTTTGAGCGTCGCTATTAAGAGAATCGTAATCTGGCACAGGCTCTGTTTTTCTTGTGTTCAATCCCCTTTGTGGTGATGTTACGTTTCTTTGTGATAAAAGTTCATTAACATCAAATGACTTACCATTTTCATATGTATTTGATGAAGGGAGTTCTTGATCTGTACTAACATCAGCTCCTTGATAAGAAACCTGCTCAGCATTCTCACTCAATGGTGAGTTAGTGCAATTACTTATTATAGTTGTTGTATCATCAATCTCATCACTTGGTAATTTATTGTCAGAGCTTTCCTGTTTCACAGATTCCGTTAAATTCATTTTGACTTTTAACGGCATAATGATGCCTATTTTTTTTTCTATACTACGGAATATATTATTCAATTGCTGATACTTATCGCCATACTGATTAGCAGGAACTTTATTATATTCCATTATTAATTTAGAAATATCACTGTCTAACTGATCATTTGCTTCCGTGACTAAAAAGTTATCTACTGAGTGGCTTTGAATTTCATTATCAGGGAAATATGCAGTTAATTGCTGTTTAATAGCCGGGGAAACATACTTTTCTTGGTAACGTGTTACCAAGTCATTATTCCCTTTAGTTAATAAAAAATTAGCGAGTTGCGTATCTACTTTTTCCTGTTGACCATTTAAAATATCTTTAACATTTTTCTCTTTACTTAAATTTATTGTATTTATACTCTTAACTAACTCTGTCGCTGCAGAAAGTAATGTTCGTGGTATTTCTTGGGGCTCAAATAACGTCAATACTACCAGTGCACTTTCAGGTCTATGATTTATCTCCTGCTGCAAAGCACAACCATGCCCCCCAGCATTTAATACCTTTTTAACCATCTCATGAGTAATAAGACTGTCAGAAGAACTAAGTAGTTGTGTGATTTTTTCTATTTGTTGTTGATGGTTACTCGCATGTAATTTATTAACATCACCAGAGATATTAATTTCATTTTTAATATTATTCTTAGGTAATAAACTTTCTGTTCCCGAGGGGATAATTTTATTTAGTTGATTAGAAAACCCACTGCTAATTTTTTGATTATGGTTAATATTATTAATGCTAGTCTTACATGGGCTGTGAATGGATGATATTGACATCATAAGCTATCCTTATAATAAACGATTATTAATTTCTCGTATATATACTAACTATTAACTAAACCGTTATTATATTGGTTGAGTTCTTGAATTAACTTTATCAATAATTGAGTTAGCGTATCAAAATGACTATTATCTTGGCGGAAAGTCTCTAATAAACGAGAAACCGAACTATTAACTGCATTTTTTTGAGCATCAATTGCCGTTTGCAGGCTTTGTACAGTCTGAGCCATTAAGTCCACGCCTGCAGTTTTCCAGCCGTCTTTCGTATCCTCAACATCATAAATTGTCTTCATAATTTCCCGAAGTGGGTTAAGGTCTGGGTAAATACGAATAACTTTTTTACCGTTTGGTGTTCTTGTGTCTACAACAAACCCTTGACCATCAAGTTTTTTTTTCCAAAATGCAAAAGCGGAATCACTATATTCCATTTCATATAAGTCCCAGGCACTATCTTTAGGTTTAGACCAATCCTTATAGTAATCTCTATTATCATCATCAGGCTCTGTGGTCAGAGGTTTATTTCCTCTGACTTTTTTATGATCCGTATAAGGTTCAAAAAGATCATCGAGTCGATTTAATAACTTGACTCGCTGAAATTTTATTTTCCCACTATCCCCTGCTTTAATATATTCGGATATCTTTCCTAGAGCAGTATTAACATCCTGCATATATTTTGTTGCCGATTTTATGATGTTACCGAAATCTTTTTGGTATCCAGAATTAATATTATCTATTATTTTAGAAATTTCGCCAATATGGCTTCGACCGTCATCAATCGGCTGAGAACGAAAAAAATGAGTTGCCGCACCACTGGGTAATGTCGCGAACTCTTCAGATAACTTTATTAATACTCTAGAGGTGTTGTCCCCTGATATTTTTAATTCTCGGATTAAAGCGTTTGCCTGTTCAGAAATATCATTTAGCTGATCAAAAACAATATTAGTTCTTTCTATAGGTTTGGCTATTTCATCACATAATTGCTCATAATAACTGACGACTTGTTGATAGATATCCAAATTAGGATCAATCAAGACACCTTCCCCGACAGGGGAAGGATTGTTATCAATTAAACCGACATTATTTACGCGTGATAGCTGAATATTTGCCAACAGGTTCAATGATGTTGAACTCATTATTACCCTCGTATTGCAGATTGGAATGTGCGCGTTTTAGAATCACGAATATCCCTTAATGCTTCATTCATTTTCTTCAACAACTCAGTACTTTCACTCATCGTTTTCTCTGCATTTTCAGAGACTTTACGTGCTGCTGATGACGTTTCCTGTTCTATCATCGCGCTAGCACTTTCTGCTTTAGCCCCAGCTTGTGATGCCGACCCTGCCATATTCCCTGCGCTATCGGATAAGCGAGCCCCTTGTTCTGCTACACCACGTTTCACACTCTCTTTGGTGACAATATTGTTATGATCATTAAGCTGATTTTGGCCGTGAGCTTTCGTACTATCCGCTGCATTTTGCATATTTTTCGCAACTAACGTTTTCTGCCCCGCCGTTGCTTGGTCAACCAACTCAATAGTACTACCGTCCTTACCTTTTAGTACGGTACTTCCGTTATTTTTTCCTGTTAACTCAGAGGCATGACCATTAAGTTTATTACCTGCATTAATATTATTAGTACCCGTTTTTAAGTTAGTGTTTATCGATTTATTTTGCGTATGTAACGATTTCGCTTGGAATGCAGCACCTAAACCACTTACGCCTAATGAGACGCCAAAATTAATCATGGCGCTCTCCATCATTTTTTTTCCTTCTTTAATGGTAGATGTGGCGGCTGCCGCCACCATTTTGCCACTTAAGATATTAAATGCTGCATTAAGTTGGCGGTCTGAGATTTTAATTTCGGATGCAACTTTGCGGATAAGCTTTGATATTTCAGCAATAATATCACTGCTGATAATACCAATATATTCACTCGTCTTCGCGGAGCTAATGCTTTCAATCGCTTTTTGTTCTGCATTTTTAAAAATATGATGCAACTCATTAGCAAGTTTAGGAGGACATGCACTTAACCGTATTGCCGCCTTTTCTATTTCGTCTGAATCAAGCTCTGATAGGGCGCCCATTAATTGTTCTGGCATTATTTCCCCACTCGATGGTGACTTTAATACCGGCTTATCTGAAAATTCTGCGAGTGTTAATTGTGGCAAACTTGCTAAATTAATTTCTTGTCGAGCAGATGGATGAGTTGAAACAGATATCTCTTTTTTATTACCTAATGCTTCAGCATTGAAAACAGCTTTATTGGCTATAACGGGTTGTGTCATAATGGGTGTCATATAAAATTACTCCTTAGTTTACGCAAAGCGTGCGGTATTCATCATATCGACTTTACTTTGACCCGATTTTTGAAGGCCATTAAGCATTGATACAAACATTTCATCAAACTGCTCATAGTTTTTCGACATAGCTTGAATTAATTGATTAAGTAACTCGGTAATAGCTTCGATAGCAGAGTTATTTAACATCATACCTGCAAGCATCTCTTTCATTTTGGCTCCCATTGATGCCGCGTGTACATTTAACCCTCCTGTTGTCGCTGCATTTGCAACTGTAAGCCCTGCATTCATGCCTCTTGCAGTAACTTCTAATTTGGCCATTGCTACACTTGGATTTTTCACCGTGTCGACTTTTTTGATTTTAGCTATCGTGTTTTCGGTCGTTTTCACGGTATCTTTTGCATCATCAAATTTGTCTGCCAGCTTGGTGAATTTCGTTAACTTCACCATATCATCTGTGCTATCAGCCACTGAATCGCTCACTTTTGCAGTTTTGGTTGCCATATTACCCAATGCATTAGTTAAATTTTTTGGCATGGCTTTAATTGTACTTTTGAGTAAAGAACCCGCATTTTTGAGCAATAATTGAGCCGCACTCTTCACCGTATTCACGATATTTTTAGCCATTGAACCCATAGAAATTAACGAAAGAGCTAAAAATGCAATCGCAGCGACAATCATTCCCACGATGCTACCAATCTGCTTAGCTTTATCTTCATCAACACCAAATTTAATCAATACATCCGTTACTACTGAAGAAATTTCATTAGCAAGCATCTGCATTAAGCTACCGTGCCCTGTTTCTTCCAATACAATGTCCGCAACCGCCATAGAAATACCAATAGCTGCAATCGCAAGTGTTAACGGTGCTGCTGTTCCAAAAGAAGCTACGGTAGCAACCACTGAAACAGCTAAAAGTACATAACTAAAAATTTTACTGGCACAAGATGCCGCTTTATTTGCTTCAGCCGCTTTACGTTCAGATTCCGCGGCCTCTTTTGCTTTGTTATCAGAATCTTTCCGAGAGGCCTCATTGATTTTCATCATCACTGCTTCTTGCTCTTTCATGTTACGAATAGAGTCTTCATTCATAACCTTTTTAAGCTGAGCCGTCAGCATCGTTAAGAGAGATAATGTGTTCTCCCATTTCTCACCGTCAACCTCAACAGACCTAGGTGCTGTTTCCATAAATACATTCAGTTTTTGGCTGGCGTCGTCAGAAGTTTTTACAAGCTCATATTCTTTATTTATTAGAACTTCATAATTATTTTGAAGTTTATCGACATTTTCAGTTAACGTTCCAACATTAGCTTTAAATAAAGTTGTTGTGCTTTCTAAAGCATCACGTTTATTTGTCAACTCTTCGAGTTTATTGGTAAGCACTTCTATTTTATTTTTAATATTAACTTCTTGGTTATAAACTTCTTCTGTAATAGGTTTATCAAAAGTATTTATTTTCTCTAATCGTTGTTCACAATTGCTTAATTCTTCCTTTGTATTCGTAATATCATTTATATTATCTGCTACAGAAAATTGATGTTCCTCTAGTAAATTTAAGGTATTCGCCAACTTATTTTTACCTAAATCTAAAATACCTTTGGCCTCATCTAATTGATGTTTAATATTAAGTGCTTTTTTTGTCGAATTTGCGAAAGAATCAAGTAACTCCTTCCCTTTCTCTCGTAAGGAACCTGATTCAAGGTTTAAAAGCTGTAACCGATTACTTAGTTCACCAATATTACCTTCATGTAACAACCGACGAATTGTCGCAAATGTTTCAACCAGTATGGCCATTGCATTAGATGTTTTATCTTGCGAAGATGATTGTGCACTTAGCATAGCTTTTGCCATCATCGGCTTATTCAGGCGAGGCGAGCCTTCTATCTTAGCTCGTTTTGCTTGTTCTCCCGATATGGACTCCCTACATACATCCTCTAAAGCTAAAACTGATTTTGTAATATCCTCACTTAGTGCTAAAGGATTACTACCTTGTAAATAGGCATTAATATTATTTATTCGTTCACTATTTCCTAAAGCTTTAATATCTACCATGCCATTTCCTCGTTATATATTAAAATCTCTTTCTGAGTTTTTCTTTAATGCATTTAAATAAGCTTGAGATTTATTTTTTAAATCAATATCTGTACTGCTTTTTACAACGCTTTCAAAACAATGAATTGCGGCACTGCTTTTTTTCATCATTAAATTGCACTGTCCTGCATGGAATAGTGGGCGGTAATCATTTTTCGCCAATACAAATGCGAGAGCATATAATTCTGTTGCCTTGTCATATCGTTTCGTTAATTGATAGACAGCAGCAAGCCCCATCACATAATCTGTATTATAGAAATCATAAATACTTAAAAATCGGAAAAAAGTTTCTGCTTCTTTTAATTTACCTTGTTGATAGAACTCGTATGCATAGGAATAAATGCCATCCATTGTACTTTGTGGGATCCCGTGAATATCTTTATAAGTTGCACCATCCATTAGTGCAGTTGTAATATTGTCAAGTAATTCTTCCATATCAGATTGTTGAAAACTCTCTGTTTCCTCATTATTCATATATTTACCTTATTATTGATATGTAATGCATAACATATACTTTATGCTTGCATCATAATTAACCGATTTGATTCTTTCTTTAAAAAAACGATTTAAGTAATAAATAAATTATTAAGTTCGCTATTATTTTTCGAATATGCCTCGTTCTCTGATATTTTTTCTAATGCTTTATCAATATCGACTCCCATTTTTACTAATTCTATACGGATTAACCATGATATTATTTGCATAACATCTTCTAATCCTTTTTCATCAATAAAACTATCATTTTTATATGACCGCCATATTTGCCTAGCTAAAACGATATCCCTAATAACTGGAACACCTTGTTGTTCCGCGTATTTAATAATTGCTTTTGCTTGTGCGCCTTTACTTTTAGAGAATAAAAAGGGTAATGGTGCAATATTCGAATCATAATAAATAAGCAATGCAATATGCGTTGGATTTGCCATTACAAATGTTGAATTACGAACATTTGATTTAACCTCTTCAGACAGTAATTCCTGATGCATTCCTCGACGTGCACTTTTGATATGAGGATCACCTTCATTATCTTTGTATTCCTTTTTAACCTCTTGCTTTTCCATTTTTAAGTTTTTAATATACAAAAAGAATTCAGCTATTGCGTCAACCAAGATAATAATAAGAGCAACTGCAAGAAAGACGACAATAAATGTTACACACAAACTAACCCATTGGCTAATCATCCCATTAATCATTGTTCGGTAGAGCATAAAAATATCTTTACGCCAAACAATAAAAAAGACTAATATTGATATAATAAAGACAATTAAATACAAAATCGCCTTAATTAACTCTTTCAATGAATTCAATGAAAATATTTTTTTAAATCCTGCAATTGGATTTAATTTAGTAAAATCAAGCTTTATTGCTTCACTGGCCAATCTAAATCGACTTTGTAATAAAGAAATAATTGTACCGGATAAAAAACAAGTAAATAGAACAGGTAATACAATACTTAAAAATATCGTGAAGAATTGCCAAAGTAGTGCATCAATTTTTATCTCCGTTGGGGATAAAAATATTTTTTGCATTAACCCACCCAGTTCATATAAACTAGATACGCCTTCAATAACAAATGCACTTACGACTAATACAATTGCCGCAACGCTATCTTTACTCTTAAAACTTTGCCCTTTTTTAGCTGAATCTCTAATTTTTTTATCAGTAGGTTTTTCTGTTTTTTCAGCCATATTTATTTATATCCATAAAATCAAGAAGAAAGGAATATGTCTCGCAGTGGTGAAATCGAAATCATATTGACTAATATCTCTGGTACCTCATTATGGAAATAAAGTAAAAAAACACAGAAAGCGATGATTGATTTTATTGCTAAAGATAATGAAAATGCATTTAATTGAGGGCAAAAACGGGAATATAGCCCTAAGGCAACCTCTGTAATAAATAATGTCACTAATATGGGTGCAGTTAAAACAACTCCATTGACTACCATTTTATTTAACCATTCCCCTAAAGGAAGGCTATTGAATGACGTAAATCCATGGGCAAAGGGTAATAACTGATAGCTCTGTGCGAATAGATTAGCAAGTTGATACATTCCATTTTGTGCTAAGAATATCATACACGTAATATGGTTTAATAATACAGCAAGCTCCGAAGCTTCGGTTCCACTCGCAGGGTCAACAATACTACTAATCGTCTCGCCACGCTGCGCATCAATTAATTCGCCAACAATATTGGCTATCATAAAAGGCAACGCTAACATCAGTGCTAATACGAGTCCAATCGAAATTTCATAAATAAATACATCAACAAAATTAATTTCATCCCATTGTATTTCATAGGATGAAAAAAAAGGCCATAAACCTAATGCAATATAAGCCACCACACAGTTTTTAATAATCCCACCATTAAGTAATTTGTTACTTAAAAAAGGTAATAAAAACATCACTGGTGCAATTCTCAACCAAGCTAACGCTATTTTTATCAATCCTTCTTGAAAGATAAAATAGAGCGAGGACATCAGCGATAGTATTTCCTGATTCATCCGAATAACCCGATAGCAGGGATAGCAGCGCTTAAGGTTTCTAATGCGAAATTCATTACCTTATCGGATAACCAACCAGAGATCATAAAAAGTGAGCCAAAAACAGCTAATAATTTAATACCAAAAGGTAATGTTTGCTCTTGAAGTTGCGTGACAGTTTGTAGTAACCCTACCAATAATCCTACTGCAGTAGCCACTATTACTGGTATTGCAGATAATATAACGATTAATAGCATCGTTTTATTACTTAAATAAACGATTTGATCCATAGTATCATTCGCTTTAATGCTGTGCTAATTCAATGTATTGCATCACTAACCCCTTAGAAATCAGTGACCAGCCATCAATTGCAACAAATAGAATTAATTTAACTGGAATCGAAATTGTTACTGGGCTCATCATCATCATACCCAGTGCCAATAAAATGCTGGAAATAACTAAATCAACTACAACAAAAGGTAAATAGATATAAAAACCAATTTCAAAAGCTGATTTTATTTCACTTAATGCATAAGCAGGTAATAAAGAAAATAATGTAGCTTCGCCTTCATCAGCGGTCACTTCTTCTTCACTTCGACCTTGTTGTATTGACTCAAAGAACGTCACTAGTTGTGGATCTGAATATTTTTTCAAATACGCTTTATATCCCCCCAGCCCATTTTCAACAAAACTATCGATTGATTCGGCATTACTAAAATCAACCTGTTCTTGTCGCATATGATTATTCACATCCTGTAAAACTGGCATCATAACGAAAATAGAAAGTAACAATGCAATACCATTTAATACCATGGTAGAAGGAACTTGTTGAACGCCCATCGCGTTGCGTACCATAATTAATACAATAGATATTTTTAAATAGCAGGTGCCTGCAGCAATAACAAATGGCAATAATGTCGAGAATGCGATAATCGCTAATAATGGGATCCCATCAGGTATCGTTGGCATATTAAACTCTTTTATCACCCAAACTGACAACATGTGTGATTTCCAAACCTAACTCATCACTATTGCCAATATAAATAAGCTCCCCTTCTGCAATAAGTTGCTTATTAGCATAGACTTTAACTTCACGTTCTTTATTTTCACCAATAGAATAAATATAACCGGGCTCCATTTTTGAAAGCTCATCGACCGTAATATCACTATGACCTAAAACAAAGGTTAATTTAATATTCATTTCTTTTACATTAAAGGGGCGTACAATTTCTTGCATTTCATCTTCTTCAGGAAATACGAATTCCTCTTCACTCTCTGGCGCCACTAATTCTTCAATCATAAGTAGTCCTTCATCTTGCTTTTGAAATCGAGCTAATACCTGCCCTGCCACAGACATATTTAACTGTAATTGTTGGATATTCAGCACATCACGTAATTCTATAGTTTGCAAAAGTTTGGCACTAATATAGCTATACCCTAATATCCAATCCGCTCGCAGTTTTAAATGGTCGAATATCTGATTAGTTCCCTGCTTTTTTTCGAGGCTTTCTATTGGTTCTGCTAATAATACTTCCCCGAGGCTAGCTTCTTTAACAATTAGCCATGGCTGGTAATTAATACGCATATCATCAACTATCTCGACAGATTCACAACGGAAATTCTGGGAGAAAAATGTAATTCCAATATATTCAGAAGCAAACAATTCACATAGCTGGTTGTTTGATAATGAACTCCATGCATAATGAACCAGTTTAGGCCAACGATAATGACACCAACTTTCAACAACAACTAATGCATTTATTTTCTGTGTTTCACTCACTAGTGATAACTGAAAATAACCAATACTGCGGTTAGCTGGCTTTATTTGTGTATTAACTGAATAACATTGCTGCCAAATTTTCAGTTGTTTTTCTTGAGAGCTGATCCGTCGAATCTTCAACATAATTAATCTTCTTCTTGCTGTTGGTCATGCTGCTGTTGGTTTCGATGCTGTTGGCGCTCATCTTCACGTCGAATATGCACACTCGTTTCATAATTCAATAAATGTTTATTCTCATTTAATGCCAATTGAACTTCTGGGCTCGCTGTTGAGGCAACAAACTCTCCTTTAGAGGCCAATTCAAAAGTCACTGATGGGCTACTTTGCCACTGACTAAAGGTATAAGTGAAACTACGTTTTGCAGTTTTCGACTGTTGGTTTTCACCTAAAAATGGGGGGGATTCCACTAGCTCTGGCATTTTGTGCATCTCTGACTTTTGCTGTGTGGCTTGTAGTGGCACAGACACCCGCATAACCTCATTCGCAGTCGTTGCTATCATATTGCTAGATGGGCTCATATCTTCTGCAGGTGAGATTTGTGCAGAAATTGTCGTCTCTTGTACTTTATCAGGGAAATTATTCATCTCATTTTCAGATAATAAAATACTTTTATTATCATATAGATAAGAATTTTTCAGTGAGGTAACTGGCTGTGTAGGTGGCTCATTTTTTGTAAAAGCAAGTTCAAGCTGCTCAACAACATGATGATGGGTATTCTCTTTAATACCTTGATTAGTGCCCTGTTGGTCATGCATATGATGGTTAGCTAACTGCATTCCCAGAAGAGAAGGGGTATTTTTTGGTGAGTCATCTTTTGCTGGGTTGTTTTTTCGTGGATATGTATTTAACAAAATGGTATCGAGTGAATCAATGTGTCGAGTCTTAACTGGCTTGGGTTGTTCTCCAACTATTTTCCGTTGGATAACGGGTTCAAGCTCTGCTTTTACTGAAGATCTAATATACTGTTGCCCAGTTTTAATCTCTGGTTTTAACTCTTTTGATATCGGTTCTAAAGTACTCTTTAGCGCTAACTTCGCCAACGGAGCTTCCATACTGAGCTGATTCTTCTCACTTAATTGCGGTTTATTTTCCCCGTATGGAACTGAATTATCGTTAGCTTTCCCCCTTACTCGCTGTGGGATATTCGGTAATGGAAAGCTGGTCATCATAGAGTTGAACAACGGGATCTCATCTTCGTCAGCAATATTTTGTTCAACGTGAATAACCGGACTCTCTGACAGATTATTATCAACGACTGGTTTATTTAGTATATCAACTAGGTCAGCGGTTGGGGTGCTAATAATAAAGTTAGTATTCTCATTATTCTCAATTAATGCAGGGACGGTTTCGACTTTCCTAGTAGTCGTCAAATCAGCCAATAGATTCATATCTGGCTGATTATCCACCATCAATTTATTCGTAATATTGACCTGATGAGTCTTTGGTAAGTTATCCTGAAAATAATGAACAACAGGTATACAACTTTCCGTAAATATATAATTATTTATTAGCGGCTCAATCGCTTTGGCCTTTAATTCTTTATTTTCCCCGGCTATTTGGATACCTTCACCAATATATACATTTTCTTTCCATGTAATAAACCCCTTCGCTAAGTCGCTCAATTGCGATATTTTTTGCATAAAAGGAAGGGATACGGATAGAAAAGCAGATATATCCTTTGGCTGACTTTTATTTTTATGGCCGAATAGATGCATCATATTTTTGTCATTCACTACTTTTGCCATTTTTGGAGCTATATTTTGGTGGCTAAATTCAGTAGTGATATATGTTGATGATATTGCTTCTCCGTCGATAGCTACGCAGGGTACTTTTTCATTTGAGCTCATTTTTATTGCTGACATGTACGAATAACTCCTCAATTTCATTTTGTTGCTGCAGCTCTGATTTTAACCTTCTGGCTATACGTTGTTGCTTGAGATAATTTCGGAATTTCTCGCACTTATTACGTAATATGAATACTCGTTTAGCAATTTCAGACTGTAGTATTTTATTTTTTGATATTTCGGCTGCTAGAGTTTCTATTTGAAATTCAAGTTGAGCTATTTCCGCAAGAACCGCTGCCTTTAATCGCTGCCTTTCCCAAAAAGCAGTTCGGCTTAATTCTTCTGATTTTTCATAAGATGCAGTTTGTGTTGATAGAACTAAAATACGCTGGCGAATATCCCTGCATTGCTGTTGCTGTTGCTTTATTATTGAATTTAATTGCGATTGTTCTTGTAATGTCCGGTCAAAACGTCTCTCAGTTAAAGCCAGCAAGTTAGAAATCATTAAGATGCCAATTCATTGAGATTGCTTAATATATTGTCGAAACTCATTGGCTCATCCATGGCTTGTTTTAAGAAAGCTTCAATTTGCTCTTTTTTATCTAAAGCTCGATCATTTTCATGGCTTTCACCTCGTTGATATTCACCGAGTTCAAGGTAAAGCTGAATTTGTTCAAGCCTTGAGATCATGTCACGTAGATCAATTGCGCACCGGCGATGCTCTGGAGTCGTTACCTTTTGGAATACGCGGCTAATACTGTGTAAGATATCAATCGCTGGGTAATGCCCACGTCCCGCTAATTTGTGGCTTAAATAAATATGACCATCTAGAATGGAGCGAATCTCATCGCCAATCGGGTCAGCCTCTTCTTCACTTTCTAATAACACCGTATAAAAAGCAGTAATCGAGCCATGCTTTAATTGCCCTGGACGCTCCAACAACATAGGAAGCTGTTCAAAAACAGAGGCAGGATAACCGCGTCTAGCCGGTAGTTCTCCGGTAGCTAAAGCCACATCTCGCAACGCTCTCGCATATCGGGTCATGGAATCAACGTACAGCAATACATTATGACCACAGTCACGAAAATATTCAGCAATCGTAGTCGCAAGCAACGCGGCATTACACCGCTCAATCGGTGGGCTGTCTGAAGTTGCATAAATTAATATCGTCTGTGCCGCATGAGGCGACTCTTTCAACTCCTCAATAAATTCAATAACTTCTCGCCCTCGTTCACCGATTAAAGCAACGACATGAATATCCGCATGAGCGTGGTTGATGATCATGTTCATTAATGAAGTTTTACCACTACCTGCGGCGGCAAAAATACCAATACGCTGACCTAAGCCACATGTTAGTAGGCTATCAATTGCACGTACCCCTGTGACCATCGGCTCAGAAACCGGTCGCCTTTGTGTCACGCTCACTGGAGGGCTATCAATACGTAATAATTTTGTATTGAGCAACATTGGCTCAGCAAGGTCTTCACTCAACGCACCAACTTGTTCACCTGCCGCATTAAAAATTTTACCCGCCAAGTGTTCGCCAACTTCAAATACAAATGGGTAACCGCTCGGGCGAATAACCACTTCTCGCGTTAAACCTTGTGTGCGACCTATTAAACTCAATACTGTGAGCCCTTCTTTAAAACCAACAACTTGCGCTTTCGCAATAATGTCGGGCTGCATAAGAGAACGCTCAATAAAACAAATTTCACCAATAAAAACACCGTGTAAAGGTGCTTCTATTAGGCATCCATGAATGCGCGCAGGATGCGCGCAGAAATCGAATAACTTCATAATGGGTTACGTTAGCTGAGCACTAAGCTCATTTGCACGCTCAAAGAACTCTTCAAAGCTATTTGCAAATAATTGCATATCATTCAACGCTGATTCTTTTAAAACTGCAGAAAGAACATAGGCATTATCCACAAGATTCAATGCCGGTTGCCCCGAATAAAAATTATTTGGCGGGTATTCTAATAATGATTTCAATAAAGTAGCACTTACTAAATCTAAATGACTGTAATTGCAATCTACTAATTGACTCCAAATGATAATATCATTCGTTGATAAATCGATATTAATCGCAGAGAACTCATTCATTTCAAATTGAATATTAGAATGACAATCTAGCTGAGAGTTAACTAGGTCACTACGCCCCATAGAATTTAAATACTCATTTAACATTTCTATAAATCTATATTTCATTGGTATTCCTTATATTTTAAATATATTTTATATCATCCAACATTTTTAATTATATTGAATTCAGTCGCTTTATTTGTTAATAAAGCCAATTTTTTGATTATATGGTTTTAACCACATTAACCTTCACCATTTCAGAAACTTCATTAAAGGAAAGCACTTCTAGCTCTGGAAAGCGGCCTTCTAAGATTTTTTTGACAAAACGACGAATATCAACCGGTACTAAAACATTCACATCCCTAACTGACAAATAACTATTTTCTAAAGCAAGTTCTGCAGCCTGTATCAACTCATTGGTTTTTTCAGGTTCAAGATGAAGGTACACTCCACCGGAAGCCTGCCTAATCCCTTGACGTATTGTGTCTTCTAGCCCTGAGTTAATCATGAGGACATTCAAACGCCCATCCACAGAGAAACAGGATGAAATATAACGAGCCATTGAACCTCTTACGTGCTCAACTAACATTAAACTATCTTTTTCTTTTGGCACCCACTGCACTAAGGTTTCAATAATCAATTTCATATTACGAACTGAAATCTTTTCCATTAATAAACGTTGAAAAACTTCAGTGACTTTTTGTACTGTCGTATGTCGATAACACTCTTTTAATAATTCAGGGTATTTTTTTTCAAGATCATCAAGTAAGTTTTTCGTTTCTTGAATACCAAAAAATTCATTAATAAATCGCAGTAATAAGGTACTGGCACAATCAATCGCTTCTGTTACATCATCACGAACCATTAAACCGAGTTGTTCAATATTAGATAGGTCATTTTTTTCAAACCACGTGCTCACTGAACCGTATTCATCCGTAAACTTTGTTAATTCCATACCTAGATATTCAGGTTCATCATTAACAGTCAGTAAGCGATACCCATGAAAATAGATATCATATTCCCCTGCTTTAATTTCATTAATGAGTATCACCATTTTATTTTCAGGAATAATCGGTGAGTAGTTGACAGCAATATCTGGGATCCTATATCCGTATCGAATAAAAATATCTTTTTTCATTCTAGACAAAAATCTATTATCTTCTAAATGTTCTTTATATTTTTGGTTAACAGATATGATAATCGGTAATGTTTCTGGAATATATTCTTCTTCAATATCACTGATTTCTCTTTGTGTTTCACCTTCCGTTACATCTGAATTAATCGTTTCTGCTTCACCTTTAACTATTTTTTGCTTGTTTTTTTGTTTTTTTAAATATCGGAAAGCAAATAGTCCAATAAGAAGCCCTGATAATAGTAAAAATATAATCGTTGGAAAACCAGGTAAAAAACCCATTGAAAGTACAACTAATGCTGTAATTAAAATCGTAAAGTCATTTGCAAATAACTCCGAAACAATGTTTTCACCTAAGTTTTTATCATTACCGCCTACTCGAGTGACAATAAAACCCGCACTGATAGAAATGAGTAGTGCAGGGATTTGGGCAACTAAACCATCACCAATCGTTAATAAAGAAAACGTATTTAGTGCAGTTGAAACATCCATTCCCTGTTGAGCTGTGCCAACAGATATCCCGCCAATTAAATTAACAAAAATGATGACAATACCCGCTATCGCATCCCCTTTAATAAATTTCATCGCACCATCGAAAGACCCAAATAACTGGCTCTCTTTTTCAAGGTCGCCACGCTTCTCTTTAACTGTCGCCTCATCAATCACACCCGCACGTAGATCAGCATCGATACTCATTTGTTTACCCGGCATCGCATCAAGGGAAAAGCGTGCAGCCACTTCAGCAATACGTTCAGAACCTTTAGTAATGACAATAAACTGTACAATGGTGACTATCGCAAATACCACCATACCAACGACTAGGTTATCTTGAATAACAAATTCACCAAACGTTGCGATAATATCCCCTGCATCTGCTTCTAATAAAATTAGACGGCTGGTACTAATTGATAAAGCAAGTCGAAATAACGTACTAATTAGCAAGATAGATGGAAATGACTGAAAATTAAGTACCCGAGTAATATAAAAAGAACTCATAAAAATAAGTACTGAGATCATAATATTTAAGCCGATCAATAAATCGACCAATATTGTGGGTAATGGAATAATCAACATCGCAATAACCATAACCATGATAACTAATACCATTAGTTCTGGGCGATTACGGATTTGTAATAAAAATCCGGTTATATTTTTCATGAAATGACTTTTCCTATCAAACTACGAATGTCGGTGTAAAAACGGCTCTTTCACCATAACTTGGTCCATGAGTTTCTTTAATTGATCAATAAGTTCCTCTCGTGCTTCCAATGAAGGAAATACAGTAACTGGAATGATAGAAAACGCCAGTAAGAGTAATTGTAGAAATTGGCCTCGAATATCGGAGCTCATTATGTTCAATATGTTATTAATAAAAGTGATGACTACTTCTTCAAAGCCAACATGATTACGTATCCCTCGGGTAAATAATTGGCTTAACTCTTTTTCAAGCTTTGATTGATTTGATTTTCCATTGTGACGAAAAAAACCGGATTGAAAGAATTGCTGACAAAATACATAGTCTAATGATTGCAATTCTCGGAGCCGGCCAACACGGCTAAAAAAGCTACCGAACTCAGTGATATTTAGATCGCCTAATGGCAACGCCTGTAAATCACAAGCAAGCGCCCGACCAAGATAACGCATCATATTTTCACGCTCTTGGATTTCCATTTCCTCAACCCATTGTTCATATAAATAAACAACCGGCCCGTCATAACTGATAAATTCACGATATAATGTACGTAAATTCCCGGCACTAAAATGTAATTTTTTTGCAAATGCCTTTGCAATAAGTGCAACATTAATACCTGCTTGAGCACTCCGCTCAGTGTCTTCTGCTTGCAGTAATTCCGCTAAAGCTTCAAGATTATCAATTTGTTCTTTTTTTAATTTTTTTCGATTAAGTAATGCTGCAAGAAGCATTAATAAGTCACTAGGGTCAGTAAAAAATTGCAATAAAAATGCTCGTAACTGTTTCGGGGTCATTAACTGTTTATTCAGTAACCCTTCTATATGTAGCACTTTGTCATCAGCATCTTTATCTAAAATGCGTTCAGAAAATTGCAACCAGTCTTCTTCACTGCTCTTTTTAGAACTTCCTCGGCGCACATGACTTGCCGCCAACATCGACATCGATGCATATTCACTAGAGCTATCAATGACACCTGCGCCACGAGCAACTTCATCGGAGTCGTCACTACTGCTACTCACTGGTGCACGACTTTTGTTTTGAGTATTAACCGAAAAGCGGGTATTAAAGCCCAGTGGTGTTATTGCCATGACTCACTCATGTATTGTTGAAGAAATTGAACCGTACCATGCAACTGACTATCATGGTTGGTAATCCGCGTTTTTTCGGAAAATTGTCGCCCATCCCACCCTTCATTTTCATTCAATAAACGCGGTTGGATTAAAAATAAACGCACCATCTTTTGCTGGTTAGTAGATGAATGGCTAAATAACCCTCCCACATAAGGAAGATCGCCTAAAAAAGGAATTTTGCTCTCATTTTCAACATATTGCTCACGTGTATAACCACCGATAAGCAAACTACTGTCTTTTGCAATACGCGCAACAGTATTAATACTGGTTCGATTAACGGCTGGTAGCCCTTCTACACTGGATGTTTTCCCCATGCTATCGCGATTTTCTGCACCATCTTCAATACTAACTTCCATTTCAACGTTATTACCCGCGGAAATACGTGGCATCACACTCACCATGGTGCCATAAGTGACTTGTTCGAGAGTTGCAATGCGCTCGCCTTGTAATTTCGCGTAAAAACTAGTGTTGTTATCAAATAAAGCAGGAATGTTTTCTTGGGTTAATAGCACTGGCCGAGAAACTATGTGCCCGTTCCCTTTCTTATTCAATGCATCAATCTGTAATAGAAATTGTTGGCTGTTCGATAATGTACTGCGATTAAAAGATACTGAGCCCGTTCCCGTATTAAATGTGCCAACTTCCCAATTGACACCTAAATTATCTAATTCAGAACGAGTAATATCGATAATCCATAATGACAGCTCCACTTGGCGACGACGCATATCCAATGTATTCACCAGTTGACGAACATAACGAATTTGCTCTTGGCTGCCTTTAACAATCAAACTATTACTGTCAGGATGGGCCACTAGAGAAAAAGCACTGTTAGAAGGCTTTCTTGTTATCAACTGGGGCTTGTCTGCTGAAGGCGATGAGCCCCCAATTGGCTCATCCATTAATTCATCGATTGAGTCACCTGTTGAGTTAACCGCTACAGATGGAGGCTGAATAATTAACGTTTCATCGCTTGTAGCACCGTTTTGAAATAAGTTATTAATGACATTCAGCAAACCAGGGATTGTGATATTTTGTCCGCGTAATGAATAACTTCTATCTGTTACTGAGGCATGTTTTAACGGAATAACCGCAACTTCACCGCTGGATAATTCCTCTTTCCTAATTTGTTCTGCAAGGTATAAAGAAGCCGCTTTAATTAATTCAATATATAGAGGCGGGCCAGAGACAAATAATAGTCTTTCCCCCTCTTGTGAACGTACAGGGAAACGTGAATCATAGATGCCATTTCGTTGAATATAATTGAGTAGCTGGTTACTACTGACATTATTCGTGGGAATAATTGCGCTACGCATTTCGCTATTATCATAAACATAAATACTTGCACCATCGTCATACCACACTAGCGCAATTCGTCGAGATAATGCTTTAAACATTTCATCTGCATGAGCCAAATTAAAATTACCGGTTACTTTTTTTTGAGCTGCTAATTTACTAAGAATAATCGGTTTATTTAGACGCTCTGCGACCGCATCAAACACCTTACCCACTACTATATTATTTGCGACGAATGTGTCGTGGTTTTTTGACTGTGTAACAGGCTCCGCCACAATAATTTCTGCTTGCGCCGAATAATAATTCACACTCAGTAAAAATAGTGTTAGTCCTAACACTCGATTTTTTTTACTGCTCATATAATGTTGCTCCAATATGCCTAATTTCTGATGGTGTTAGGCCTAATTCTTTTTTAATATCATTAGTAAAATGAGATGCTGAGCAATATCCCGCTTCCAGCCCTACATCTAATATTGAATCATCGCTTTCAATTAGCTGTAGAATGGCGTTAGCCATACGCACACTCATAATTTTACGTTTTGCCGTTTTATTAAAGTTTTCTCGATAAAGCTGTCTAAAATAAGAAGCTGATATACCATAGCGCGCACATAGCTGATTAATGTTGGCATTCTTATCATCTTGAGCAGAAGTAAGAATGAATCGCATCATACCGTAGGCTTCATATCGCCTTAATACTTCGCACCAACTATCAAATATAGGATGATTTCTAATAATTAAATCAATCACTATATTTTTAATCGAAATAGTTAATGGGAATTTTTCAAAAAATACAATAAATTCGCTTTGACTATTTTCATCGATATTTTTTTTCTCTTTTTTAGCGAGAAATGCTTGCCCTGTCGCGGTGTCAATAACTGCTAAAATTTCAACTAATTCTGATAAATCCATTGAATATAAATTCCAGTTTGATTTATCTATCAACTCCCATTCATTTTCTTGGCAAATAAATATAGCCTGACTTTCTATCGAAATATTTAAATTTGAATATAGAGATTTATAAGAAAAAGACGCTGCATTCTTATTAGGTATAGCCAAGACCAATTTATCCTGCAAAGAAAAGCAACAGCCCCTACTTTCTAATAATGTAGCAATATCTTTGTTTGACATTATATAGACCTTATTAATGTAATTTAGTGTATACAGAATGAGCAATAGATAAAAAAGACTCAAGGGAATACTCAGGAATCACTCGTACTTTCCATTACACATTAAAGGTATAAATGAATAAGAACAATTCAGCTGACAAAAAAAATATTTCTTGTTTTACTTGTAACCAATAACGAGCCCCAATAAATCCATAACTAAAAAAAGATTAATTCCATGAGATTATTTTTATGAGTAATACAAATAGCCGAACATGCATAATAAAAATTGCTAGCGGCCCAATGACTGGCCAAGAATTAATGATTAATACAGATAATAATCTTATTATCATTGGTGACGGCTTAGATTACAAAACTGACATCAATGATGATGGATTTACAACTTACCAGATCCCTAGTGATGGTATTGCCTGTGAGTTTTCTATTGTTACAGCGAATCAATATACTGAAAGTGGTTTAGCAATTCAACTAAATGATAGTGGACTAAGTACTGAAATTCCTATCGTTCTTCAACAATTACTTTTGGCTGATATATTTCCTATCGCAATAAAAATGCAAGATACTGATTGGCAAAGCGCCCAAACGTTTGAAGACGCATTGAGTTCGGAAATGGAAAATCCATTACCTGCCTTTAAATCTAAAATAAAAAAGTCAACCAAGGAAAAACCAAGTATTTTTAATAAACAAACTATGCTGGTATTTTTCTTTACTTTATTTTCAATATTTATTACTTACGTTACTTTCCAGTATATTCCAGAACAAAGTGCTGAGAAAAAAGTAAAAACACTAGAGCACATACTTCAAGGCAACCACGACCCTATTACTGTAACTCAAAGTGCAAATGACGAAAGCCTCATTTTAGTTAAAACCCAAAGAGATGCCGACTGGAGTATGCAACGTCTAATAAAAGCTAAATATAATGAAAAGTTTTCAATTAAAATAATAAACAAAATCGAAAATGAAATTGCAAACAAGATTATTGACGTATTTCCAGACACATTAAAGATAGAGCTTAGTAACCCATGTAACCCCAAAATAACGGCGATAGATGACAAAATATCCATTAATGAAAAAAACAAAATAGATAAAATATTATCTAGCTATTTCAGTTGTTATATTGCGAGTGAAATAAAAAAAGTTAATTTTGGTGAGTTATTACAAAAAGCAGAGCTAGGATTGACAGAAAGTAATGTTCAATGGCGTAAAATTACTAAAGGTAATAAAGTCATATTTATAATAAAAGACAGCTTAAATGACGACCAGACGGCTTCACTGATTAATTTTACAAATTCATTTTACAAACAATGGGGAGAAAACCACATTCAATTTTCTATTTCACTTGCAAACAATAATCTCATAGGTAAATCATTTGTCACCAATGCAAATGGTTATATTCTATTAGGTAATAACCATTGGTTTTTTAATTCAATCAGTTTTTAACTTAAAAAATTCAATTAATATGATTTTAAAAATAAAGAGGAAATAAAATGTCAGATATAATTCCAGGTTTAGATACTAATGGCCGTTGGGGCAGCTCTAAATTAGAAACCGAGGGAACAGGTAAAAATGATCTGGGTATGATCTATCGTACCTCGGCAAGTATTAGTGCTAAAGCTACAAAATTTGGCGATGAATTAAACACCTTACTTGCTAGCACCAATTTAGAAGTCGATAACCCACTAGTGTTGGCAAAAATCACCGCTATGAGTGGTAACTATAATATGGCACGCCAATTGCAGAGTAATTTTATGAAATCCATTAAAGATACTGACCAAGCCATTATTCGTAACGTTTAATTTTAAAGAGCATTGTTTAATATAATGCTCTGTTTTATTTAGGATAATTATTTATGTTAGCTATTACACCACATTTACTACTCACTGCCCCAACAGAGACCACATCAGTTCTCCCATTATCACTTCCGATTGAAGACAAGGTCAAAAAGCTATTTGCTGAATACACAGCAACCGTCAGTCAAGAACGGAAAGCCTTAACTGAGAATGTCAATAACATTGACCCAAGCAACCCAACTCAGTTACTGCAATTTCAAAATCGCGTTGGCAATTACAGCCTGACGATGAATATGATTAGCACACTAACCCATAAGAGTGTTTCGGCGATTGATACTGTATTAAAAGCCCAGTAAACCATGAATATTTTAAAGAAACTTATCTTAATTGGTTTTATTGGCTTATTAATGGGCTGTGATAACCAATTATTACTCAGCCATCTAAGCCAAAGGCAAAGTAATGAAGTGTTGGCCATACTGCAAGAGCATGGTGTTGAGGCTACGCGTAAACAAGATAATAAAAACGGGGATTCCATTCGTGTTCAACCTAGTGATTTTGTTATCGCGGTAGATTTATTGCGCCAATATAACTTACCATCAAAAGAACCAATAGAAATTATTCAAGCATTCCCTGGAGATTCTTTGGTGGCATCACCACAAGCAGAACGTACCCGTTTACTTTCTTTAATCGAACAACGGCTTGAACAATCACTGCTCACCATCCCCGACATTATTAATGCTCGAGTGCATGTCAGCTACCCATTAAATGGCAATAATCCGACCAAGCAAATACAAAATGTGTCTAGCTTGGTTACTTATTCCGGAAGTGAAGATCCTCAGATGATGATGCATAAAATTAAACTATTTCTAACGAACAGTTTTGCTGAAGCAAATTACGATAATGTCTCAGTCGTCGTCGTCAACCGGCCACCATTACAATACCAAATTAAATCTGAACCAGAAAATACATTCAATCCAATTATAATCAGCTCAATTATTGCAGCAATTATCATTCTATTTGCTATTTTACTATTACTGTGGCGCCAGCTAAGTAACAAAAAATCAGCAACTCATCTGATGGAGAAACCTGTTGATGGCAACGCTGACTAACCTACTAATTGAACAAGGAAATATTTTCCTCGCTCCAGGTTGCTATTTCCATAGTGAATTTAATGGGGTCGGATATAACGACTTTCCACCTTTACTGCAACGTAAACACAATCAGCAATTGATTCATCAATACTCATTGCCTTTGCCTAATGAAAAAACGCCCTTATTGCCCAAAGTATTATCTGAACATTGGGCTTTACTACCGGAGGTAGCGTTAGGCTTAGGGGTTCTGTTACACGCCGAACCACTCCCTTGGTGGGTTGAACTTTCCAAATACCGTGTATTACATACACGCTTAAGCCGCTCACTTTGGCAGTCGGAAAATCAACCCACGACGTCACCACAGGTACTAACTGCCCTTGGAGCACAACAGTTATTAATGTGTTTAGCTTCCTTTGGCACCACTTACACCCTTCGGGCAAAATATATGTTCAGTCTTGAAACTCAGCAACTTATACCGTCATCCGTAAAAACGATGCTACCTTGGAATACTATTGAAGAAACATGTCGATATGTCAGAGAAAACACCCCCAAATGTTAAACAGACGATGTCTGAAAAAGTTTTGATCAAATACCAAGCATTGAGTGCCGATAGATACCACACAATTATCACTCAACAAGCTCAAAAAAAGGCGAGTGAGCTATACAAACAAGCAAAACAACAGCAAGAAGCTATCTACCAAACCGCTTATCAACAAGGCTATAACGATGGAATTAAACAATTATTAACTGATTTTATTCATGCGGTAGAAACCAGTGAAATTCAATACCAAGAAAATATCAGTCAAAGCAAAGAACAGCTGATGAAAATATTGAATGATATTTTTGGTGATAACCATCTACAAGAGACGGTTGCAACCTATTTTGAGAGGCAATGCGCAAAAACAACCAATACAACATTACACTTACCTGAAAAAATGCAAACTCGTATTACGATAGGTGGTTCTGATATGAAGTTTTCAACCACGGCTGATAATACAATTGCCTTAGAAGTCGATAATAGAATCACCTACTTTTCCCCTGTCATTGCCTCTAAAAATATTTTTCCTCATGTATTTTCTGTTCCGACACAATGCCAAATTTTAAAAATGCATAAAAATGCCTATCAAAACTTGATAACAACAATAAATTCAATACCGGAAGAATACAAATATGCAGACTAATCTACAAACTAAGGTTATCAATCCTCAATATAACGGTTCTCAAATTCATGCAGAAAATATTCAAAGTAAAATGACCTCAATATGGCAGGAGAAAAATATGGAGACCACAAATAAGTATCAATACAGCGAAAAAATAGATTTATCCCCTATAGAAAAAAATAAAGTTAACAACTTTATTGATGAGCTTAAATCAAAGGGAGATGACAAAATATTCTTCTCTCATGTATTTAAAACTATGATTGCATTGGGTAAAGATGAAAAACAAAACTTTATCGCCGGTGTTAGCCAAGCATTACAATCATCGAATGACTCAGAGCTAGTATCACTAAATAAAAAATTTAATCGTTCACTCAACCATTATATGTCTATCAGTTTGATGAGCGCCCCTCTTAGCAACCAACTTCGTCATAATATGACTAATATTAATTTAGAGGGTAGCGATGATGAGGATGATGAACTAGTAATTTAGCATTAATTTCCTCTATTACCCTCATCTTGAATTTATTATCTATCGACTAATATTTATAGGTTTAGTGTATTTTTTTAATACCCTAAGCCTATTTATTTATAAAAATATAAAAAACATAAAAAATTTAAATAAAAATTGATATATACAACCTCTGAATATCGTTTAAATTCACTTTATCAAAACACATTAGCTCAATATCAAAAAGCGATTTTATTTTTTATAACATCTTATCTAGTCTCGTTTTTTGTATTGAAATATATTCATAAATGATCAGGACAGATATAAATTATGACCGATTTACCTACAGTACAAAACCTTATGGATAACATTGACTATAATGAAAAAGAATCAATGATCCTCTTATCTGGGAATGTCGTCTATGATCCACTCAAACGCACACTTTCCCGTGAAAAAAATGTCGTTAATCTTTCCGAAAATGAATCATGTCTGCTTAAATTATTATTAATAAAAACAAATAGTAAAAGAGAAGTTATGTATGAAATTTGGGAAAAAAGAGGCATTATCGTAACTGAAAGTAGTTATTACAAGCTAGTCAGGCAATTACGACAATCCTTTAAAAAAGTCGATCTCGATGAAAATTTAATTATGACCTTACCTCGAATTGGTATTTTATATACAGGAGAGAAATCAGAAATGCCAACACTCTCAAAATATGACACAAAAAAAAGCCTTTACACCTATATACGATATTTTCTTCAGAGAATGTTTATTCGTTCATCACTATAACCAGATTTCATCAAAGAGAAAATTTAATGCTAAATATTAACCCAAATTTTTCAAAGAAATACTTTTTTTTATTATTTATACTTTTTATAACCTTCATGCTATCTGCTTGTAATAGTACTTTAATGAGTTATTTTACTCATACTCCCGCTTATAATATTAATGGTAATATTTATTCGCACTCTTATGATATTCCCGAAAATTCCACAATTACACTCTCATTGACCTCAATACAACAAAATGAAAACAACGCAAAGTCTAATCTGGATTACAGTTTCAAAACAAAAAGTGCAGGACGTAGTATCGCATTTACAGTCGCTCTTCCTGAAGAATTTCAATCCAAACGGTATACCTTAGGAATGAGTGCAAGAATTGAAAAAGATGGAGAACTAATCATGATGAGTAATAAACTAAGCCCAATACCTGAGAATATGTCTGAAGTAGTATTACTTCCTATGACCGCTATTTCGCAATAACAACGTTCATTTCGCCAAAATAAATTTAAAGAATTCTCCTCCTCTTAATGAAGAATGACATAACCCGCTCTCAAACCAGCCCTAAATACATAACATTGCTAGGTTGGTTATTGAGCCTCACTCATTTGGTTTTTCTAATAAACTCGGAAAATCTGCCGCCGAGCTTTCAATAGCTCGTTTCGCTAAGCTTTCTAGTGCACTAAATAGCTGATCAGCCTCTTGTTCTGGCAAATCGGCCGCTAAATAATCATTCCATTTATCTAGTTTAAAATTTAACTCATTCACAATCGTTTTGCCGAGTGCTGTCAACGAAACATGGTAAACCCGTTTATCGACTAAGCTATTCGTTTTGGCAACCCAGCCCTTAGCTAAAAATTTGCTCACACCTCGAGTCGTCACTGATTTATCCACAACCATCGCTTTCGTAATCTGCTCTAGGGTTGATGCATCATATTGATGAATATGTAAAATCATCAAACACTCAATTGCATTGATACCATAAGGCTCTCCCATCCATTTCATATAATGGTGAGCTGCTCGACTAATCACTCCAAATACTCGAGCCTGTTCTGTACGCATAATCCCTCTTTAGTTGATTTTATCAACCAATTAGTTAATAATCACGCTGATTTTAGTTGATATTATCAACTAAATACTTTTTTAACACCCCAAATTTACTCATATTCTATGTCAAAAATAATAACTTTACTGAATTCATTGGGATTCAACCCAGCACGCTTTCGTTTTGCCGCCATTACCGCTTGTGCATCAATTGCTGCGCTCTTTATTGCTCAATATTTAGAGTTAGTTCACCCCCAATGGGCAGCCATGACCGTCTGGGCTTCAGCGCAACCTTGGCGCGAAAATTTACTGGAAAAAAGTTGGTGGCGTTTTGCTGGAACAGTTTGTGGTGTGCTTGCCGGTGTCGTCTTAATTCAGCTTCACCTTATTCACCCGTTACTTTTCATTATTGGGCTAGCGAGTTGGTTAGGCATTTGCAGTGGTATCGGCCAATTACAAAAGGGCTTTGTCGCTTATGGCACATTTTTAGCAGGTTACTCCGCCGTGATGGTGAGTATGTTGAGCGTTCATATTACTGATAACTTATTTATAGTCGCTTGGGATCGGCTATGGACCATTTTGGTTGGCGTGCTTTCAGCGGTAGTATTCAATTTCCTTTTTACCCCTAAGCGTGAACAAGATAATATCATTACCCTTAAAAATCAAATTGATACACTATTCTTCCAAATACTACATGACTCACTTGAGAAAAAGCACCCAATTAAGCAACACGATATCGACTATCTTTGGCAAACCATGGCTAGCTATGACGAAATTTTAGAGACTAATCGTATTGGCTGGCGTTATCACCGCAAACAAGTTGCTAAAGCACGTCAAAAACTCATGTTTCAAAGCCAAATATTATTACACTTAGATAAATATCAATCTATTGCACCTTTTTATTTTCCTGCACTAGAGCCAACTGAGACTCAATGGAAACATATTTTATCATTATGCCCCGCTGGAGTACTGAAAACACTTTTGATCCCACTTTACTATGCTATTTTTGGTAAATCAGCGAAACACTTTGAAAAAGTGGATAAACTGAAGCTTCATCAAGATAAAATTTCAGCGTGGCACGCCTTTGCTCGTTCTTTTATGACTATCGCTGCTGTTGGTTTGTTATGGTTGTGGACACAGTGGCAAGTACTGGCTTATCTTACTCTCGGTCTTTCAGTGATGTTGGCTCTATTCGCATCCCTCGATTACCCCGCTAGGTTTATGAAAAATATTTTTACTGGGCAATTGTTTGGCGCTATTACAGCGTTAATCTGCACATGGTACTTATGGCCTTTTGCCTCTTCATCATGGCAGATGACCTTTTTCATTATTCCAGTGATTATTAGTGGCGTTATCATTTTTTCCCATAACCGCCTAATTTTAATTGCTTTTGATTACATTATGGTTTCTTTAATTTTGCTCCAACCGAGCTATCCTTTTTCTCTTTCACTCCCTCAAAGTATCGGTAATGCCATTGCGATAGTTTCAGGCCCATTAGTTGCAATGGCTGCTTTCGCATGGATTTATCCAACCAACCCGACCAAGCGTTACCAGCAATTAATCTATCTCTCTGAGCAGCAATTTAAACAAGGAGTAACGGCTCTAATTCAGGGCAATAAGCCTTCCACATCCCAATTCATGCACCGTTTATTTAGTGGATTATTGCTAGCAAAAAAAGCAAATCTTCCTCACCCGCCTATATTTGATTTTTTTATAACTCGACAAAGTATTTGGTTGTATCTACTTATTTTGCATAAGCAATTTGCGCACCACGCATCAAAGAAAAGAGCCCTTATTGCGCTTGAAAAACGCATTCAACAAAATCGCTTTGACTTAAAGAAAATTTCCACACTATTTCAGCATTTACAGCGTAACGAAAATGATAATAAAGAACTTGAACAGCTTAAGAAATATGTAAAACACTATATGGAAAAGGAATATTGCTAATAATAAAATAAGTTCTTATAAGTACCCCGACTAAAGCAGGCATTAATACTTTATTTCAGACCTAGTCGTTTAGCTAATCGATGTAAATTAGCGATATCAACAGACAATTCTCTGGCACATGCAGACCAATTATAATGGCTTTGTTCTAATACTTGTGAAATGACTTTACGCTGAAAATCATCCGTTACCTCACGTAAATTTTTAGTTAGTGGTAAGACTTTCTGTGATGTTTCTGTAAACTCATACTTATTATTATCAAAGGTAAAATATTGAGGCTGTAAGATAATTTCATCAGTATCACTTGAAGCTCGAGCAAGAACAACGGCACGATGAATCGCATGTTCCAATTCACGTACATTACCTGGCCATGAATAATTGAGTAAATACCGTTGTAATGAAGGACTCAGTACCACACTGGATAAGCCAAAACGCTGGCGATATTGTTCACAGAAGAACCCCGCTAATAAAATAATATCTTCGCCACGTTCCTTTAATGGGGGAACAAATAGCGGAAATACACTTAAACGATGAAATAAATCGGCCCTAAACCGACCTTCTAACACTTCTTCGCGTAGATCACGGTTAGTTGCCGCCAATATACGAACATTAACGCGTAAACTACGGTCATCACCAACACGTTGAATATCGCCATATTGCAATACTCGCAGTAATTTAGCCTGTAACGCTAATGAAAGCTCCCCTATTTCATCTAAAAATAAGGTACCATTATCCGCCATTTCGAATTTACCACTACGGTGGCTAATTGCCCCAGTAAAGGCACCTTTAACATGACCGAATAATTCACTTTCCGCCACACTCTCAGGCAGCGCAGCACAGTTTAAATAAATAAGAGGGTGATCTGCTCGAAGGGATTTTTCATGGATAGATTTAACGACTAGCTCTTTTCCTGTTCCCGTTTCTCCGCCGACCAGAACATTTAATTCAGACCCGGCAACAATATCAATTTCCTTTTTTAATTGTTGCATACGAAGAGATAAACCAATAATCTCGGTTTCTCCAGAAGGTTTAAATAGTATGGGTTTATTCGGTAATATATTTTGCTTTTCAAGCTGTTCAATAAGTAATGCATTATTTAGTGCTCCCGCAGCTAACGCGGCAATTAACCTCAGTGACTCATTGCTAAATGCATCGAATTGATCAGGTTCCATACCATCTAATGTTAATGCACCAATAAGATTTTGCCCCGCATACAAGGGTAAGCCGACACAAGCATGAACTTTTAGGTGTTGATGATGAGGAATTAACCCATCATATGGGTCAGGGAGCTGGCTATCAGCAGGAAAACGCACTACATCACCGGCTCTTGCAATTGCTTCTAGCCGAGGGTGCCCTGACAAAAAGAATCGACGACCTAAAACATCAGCCATTAACCCATCGATTGCTAAAGGAATAAATTGGCCTGATTCATAACGTAATAACGCACATGCATCACACCTTAATGATTGCCTTAACGTGGTAATCAAACGCTGAAATCGATCTGAATGCTCCATACCACTTTGTAATTCGATTGCAATCTTTGCCAGTGCCTCGACAGAAAAACCCATGATTCATTCCCCATTGTCAATTTGACAACAATTATAGTCATAATGACAACACTTAACATAGTCATTTTGACTATAAACTAAAAAAAATTATTTTAATTTATTTAAAAATCAAAATGTTAAATATTGGCATGAATATTGATTATGTCTTCTTATACTCTAAAAGCTACAGGACAAAATTAATATGGCGATTCATGTAAAAAATAACATCCATTGGGTAGGTCAGCGTGATTGGGAAGTACGTGATTTTCATGGAACCGAATACAAAACATTAAAGGGAAGTAGTTATAATAGCTATTTAATCCGCGAAGAAAAAAATGTTCTTATTGATACTGTCGATCATAAATTTAGCCGTGAGTTTGTTCAAAATTTGCGCTCGCAAATTGATTTAAATGATATTGACTACATCGTCATTAACCATGCAGAAGAAGATCACGCAGGTGCATTAACCGAATTAATGAGCTTTATTCCTAATACCCCGATCTATTGCACAGCCAATGCCATTGATTCAATAAATGGTCATCACCATCATCCTGAATGGAATTTCAAAATCGTTAAAACAGGTGACACGCTCGATATAGGTAACAATAAACAATTGATTTTCATTGAGACTCCAATGCTACATTGGCCTGACAGCATGATGACTTATTTTACTGAAGATGCCGTACTTTTTAGTAATGATGCTTTCGGGCAGCACTATTGTGATGAGCGATTATTTAATGATGAAGTCGACCAAAATGAATTATTCGAACAGTGCCAGCGTTACTACGCCAATATTCTTACCCCATTTAGCCGCTTAGTGACGCCAAAAATAAATGAAATTTTAGGCTTTAATCTACCTGTCGATATGATAGCGACATCTCACGGAGTAGTATGGCGTGATAATCCAAATCAAATCATTGAATTGTATTTGAAATGGGCAGCAGATTATCAAGAAGATCGTATCACTATTTTCTACGATACCATGTCAAATAATACTCGTTTAATGGCGGATGCAATCGCTCAAGGCATCAATGAAGCCGACCCTAATGTCGCGGTTAAAATATTTAACGTTGCACGCAGTGATAAAAACGACATTATTACTCATGTTTTTCGCTCCAAAGCGGCACTGGTCGGTACCTCAACCATGAATAATGTCATGATGCCTAAAATAGCAGGTATGCTTGAAGAAATTACAGGCTTACGTTTTTTAAATAAAAAAGCCGCTGCTTTCGGTAGTTTTGGTTGGAATGGCGGCGCCGTTGACCGTGTTCAAACACGTTTGATGGATGCCGGTTTTGATACCGCATTATCTTTAAAAGCAAAATGGAAACCAGACACAAAAACATTAGATGACTGCCGTGAGTATGGGCGTAATATTGCTCGCCAATGGGCATTACCTGCATAAATTAAATAACAAAGTAGCATCAGAATTTTATGATTTTTTAAAGGATACCTCATATGCAATTTAGAGATAAAACACTCGGACAGCTCGCATTATCCATTCCTAGAGCTTCTTCTTTATTTCGCCAATATAATATGGATTACTGTTGTGGTGGCAAACAGACGCTGAGTCGCAGCGCAGAAAAATTAAAGTTAGATATTGACCTATTAGAAAGCCAATTAGCTAAATTAGCCACAGAAACGTTAGAACAGGATTGGCGCAAAGCCCCACTCAGTGAGATTATCGATTTTATCATTGTTCGCTATCATGATAGGCACAGAGAACAATTACCTGAACTAATACTACAGGCACAAAAAGTTGAACGCGTTCATATAAATAAGCCAAGCGTGCCAAAAGGTTTATCAAAATACTTAGAAGCATTACTGGAAGAACTAGCTAGCCATATGATGAAAGAAGAACGCGTTTTATTCCCTATGATAAAAAACGGAATGGGCAGAAACGCAGCAGGTCCAATTAGTGTCATGGAACAAGAACATGATGATGCTAGTGATATCTTAGAAGCAATTAAAGATATTACCAATAATGTCACACCACCGCCAGAAGCCTGTACTACCTGGCGTGTGTTGTATAATGGTATCAATGAACTGATTGATGATTTAATGAATCACATTAACCTAGAAAATAACTTATTATTCCTAAGAGCACTCGCTGGCGAATAAATAAGTAAGGGGCTATCTATATAATAGACAGCCCCTTATTTAAAATAATTTTTAGTAAATACTAAAAATACTATTTGTACTGTTGCTTAATTTCTTGCGAAACGACTAATCCACGTTTTGCTTCTTTTTCTGCAATTTCAACGGATAACCCGATATAAGATCTCGGGTCAAGCATTGCTTTAATTTCTTCATTACTGAATGCTGCTGATATCACACTATTTTTGGTTAAATTAGTATAGAAATCTTCCCCATCCGCCGCAGTTTTAATTGCTTCTTCATACAAAAGGGAGTGAGCTTTATCTTTGCCTAATTTTTCCGCCATCTTCATCATGACATACTCAGTATTATCCAGCCCTTTGTTTCTCAAAACATTATGAAGCATTCTCTCTTCATGTGGCACAATCGTCCTAGAAAGCTCTTCAGTTCTTAGTAAAATTTCCGTGGTCAATTCCAAAGCTTCTTCGATTAACCCATCAAATAACATATAAGAGCTACTATCACCTTCATAAGGTCTTACCGCAGAATACATACCAACACTCGGTAAAGAATATAATTTCTGTGAGTTAGCAATAATTCCCTTAGCAAGTTTTGGGTTTATTTTATGCGGCATAGTACTACTGCCCACTGTTCCTTTAGTAAACCCTTCTGAAACCTCTGCAATTTCTTCTAACGTTGTGCTATAAACTTCTTCACCTATTTTATGACAAATATTGGCCATTAACGCTAAATTTGCCATATATTCAAGCTTATGCGTACTCAAATTTCTGGATGGCACTTCCATGGCTTCCATACCCACCAACTCAGCGACACGTTTTTGTACCGCCATACCAACACCAGGCATTGAGTTAAATGCACCAACAGCGCCACCCATCATGATAGTGAAAACCCGTTTTTCACACTCTTTCATACGTTGGTAGCAATCAATAAAATCGCTGATCCATACCGAAACTTTATAGCCATAGGTGATAGGGATCGCATGACGTCCATGAGTTCTTCCCGGCATCACCATATGTTTGGTTCTTTCGGCCAAATCTGCTAAGTTTTCGATGATTTCACCGAGTAACAACATAAATTTATGATGTACGGTTTTCATCATATAGAGCTGTGAACTTTGCTGAATATTTTGCGTGGTAATTCCATAATGGATATATTTACCACTTTCCTCAGAGCAAGCATTCACTAAAACTTTCAAGAAAGGTACAAAGCCATGGCCTATTTTTTGGTAAATACGGCTCATTTCTTCAAAATCGATATTTTCGATAACAGCCTTTTCTTTAATTTCATCTGCCGCTGATTGTGGAATAAATCCCAGTTCCGCTTGAGCTTGGGCCAGCATGGATTCAAACATTAACCAAGTAGAATATTTTGCTTCATCAGACAATAAGTCTTTAATTCCACGGTCATCAATAGTTTTACTTTTAGAATCGTATAATGCTCTCATTTCGTATCCCTTCTTTATTTCTTCATTGCTTCATCAACAGCATTGCGAACAAACTCAACCTTTGGTCCATATACAACATGGACGTGGTTTGCCGATGGAAAGAAGAATGCGGTACATCCTGATTCCAACATTAAATCTTTATCAATTTGGTTCACTTCTCCAACATCAATACGCATACGGGTAATACAGTTATCTACGTTACGAATATTTTGTTTGCCACCTAACGCTTGAATTAAAATTTCTGCAATTTCGCCATAACGTTTTTCTTTAATTAAGGTATTTTTCAGATTACTCGATTCTTCGCGACCTGGTGTTTTTATATCAAACTTAATAATGGCCCAGTAGAAAATAAAATAAGTGACGACGGCTAAACAGCTACCGATAATAACAAGGAAGATCCAGTTAGTGTGCTCGTACAGCAGACCAAAGATAGTAAAATCAAAAACGGTTCCACGAATATAACCGATACCGACCTCAGCCAATGAAAGCAACACCGCACCGATACCGACAATAATGGCGTAAATTAAGTACAATAATGGCGCAATAAATACGAAGGTAAATTCGAGTGGCTCCGTGACGTTACCAAGCATGGCTGTTAATACCATAGTAACCAGCATGGATTTCACTTCTGCGCGGTTTTCTTTCTTCGATGTTTTGTAAATAGCAAGAGCAATTGCAGGGAATAGGAATAGTGTGACTAGCATTTGTTGCTGCGCCATAAAGCGAGTCAAACTTGGCATCATCGACCAATATTCACTATCTGGGCCTTGGTTAAATAACACCTCAGTTAATGCAGGAACAACACCAACAAAGGTTTGTCCGTCAATAACATAAGTACCACCCGCCTCAGTAAATCTAAATAAAACGTTCCATACATGGTGTAAACCAAATGGAATAAATAAACGTTCACCACCCGCGGTAAAAAATGGCCCTACAGGACTTAAAAATACCGCAGAGAGTTTCATCAAACCTTGGACTAATACTTCCCAAATAAACGGTAATAACGCACCCACTCCAATCATTAAACCGATCATAATAATAGAAACGGATTTTTTACCAGAAAAGAAAGCAAATGCGGTTGGCAATTCAAGGTTATAGAACTTATCAGTCGCCCAAGCGGCAATCAAACCAGTAATAATCCCTCCTGCGGCACTGATATTTAAAGTTTGTATACCAAGAACTTTAATTTGCCCTACTTGCCCCATCATTGCAGGGTCTGCAAGCTTACCAGTAAGCACTAGCCAAATATTCATGGTGATGATCAGCGATAAGTAGCCGACAACCGATGCAAAGACGGCGATCCCCTTATCTCGATGGCTCATACCATAGGCCACCCCCATAGCAAACAGTAGGGGAATATTATCAAAAATAACACCCGCGATTGAACGAATGCTGACAAGTAATGCATTAACCGTTTCATTTCCGAGAAAAGGAAAACGTGCAATCATATAAGTTTGCACTAATGCACCACTGATACCCAATATCATACCAATAGGTGCTAAAACACCTATTGGAAGGAGTAATGTTCTCCCAAAGCGTTGAATAGATTCACCAAACTTTTTTCTGGCCATACTGTTTCCTTATGACTTCTATTATTAGAATTAAAGGCATACTAGCTTGGGGGGATTATAAAAGAAATGATGTCACGGTTTTAAAAGTTATCTTAGGTCATAACTAATGACCTAGGTCATATTAATAAAAACTATCTACCAAAGACAAGAATGAAAGACGAGTGAAGTTTTCTTAGAAAATAAAAAAGAAAATTTAAAGTAGATTTTCTAATTCATTGATAAGTAAATCAACTAAAATAAAAAAGCCAATTCTGGATTTTGTGTCATCTCTTTTAGTATCAAAGTTATCGGCAAAACAAAACAGAGTGTTATCAGTATAAGTAGTTAGTTCATTAGTATTAAAGGCGGTCATACTAATGATATTTGCCCCTTTTAATTGCACAATTTTTGCTGTTTCAATAATTTTTTTGGTTCCCCCTGATAGTGAGATAAAAATGACGGTGTCATCTTTGCTGACTAATCGAGTGAAAGAATCAGATAAATTGTAGTCATTAATGAAAAAACAGTGTAAACCTAACGCAAATAGTAAGTGTTCAAGATAATAGCCAACAGCCTTACTTGTCCCTCTGGCAACAATAAAAATATTTCTCGATTTATGTAGTATTTTAGCGCAATCGCTAATTTGCTCTTCGTTAATTAATGTAAAACTTTTATTAATATTTTTTTCAAGTTGTTTTTTATAAGACGAAGGTGTGATTTTTTCAGTTTTATTTTTTGTTAAAATATAATTATTAATCTGAAACTTAAGTTCTTTAAATCCACTAAACCCTAATTTTTGCGACAAATTAATAATAACTGTTTTAGAAACAAAGGTTTTAGCAACTAGTTCATTAATATTTAAGTAAGGGATATCTGTAATATTATCAGTCAGGTATTTTAAGACTTTTTTTTCGCTAATGGTTAAATTATCGTAATTTTTTAAGAAATCTAACATATCCCCTCCCCGATGAGCCTAGCTAGCTTTCAAGTGACTCTATTGTATAAGAATAAAGTAATAAACAAGTAAACAGCACTCAAGAGTGGCGCTGTTTACTGGACAAGAAATCACTTAAACTTAAGTTGTTTCACAGCCTCATCGATATCAATTTCATCTTCCGAAAATGTTAATGATGTCCCATGTAACGTACTAATTTCTAATTTTTTCAATGAACGCATTTGACCAGGTTTATCTGATTTTGGTTTGATACTATTCATTAATGCGCCAATTGATAACACGGTATTTTCTTTATCGATACGCGTATCTGCAGGTACTTCTACTGAATAAACACGATAGGATTTAATTGATGTAATCTTAATCCGTTCTCCTGCGATATAAATATATTTACTTTCAGGTATGACTTTGACCGCAAAAGCAGATAACCCTTTATTATTTGTCGTCGGTTCGAAAGTAACTGCGGCATTTTTTTTAATCAAATCTGGGTTGGCAACCTTAACCACATGAAAATAACGATTATCGCCATTCTCATCTTTGATAAATCCAAAACCTTTATCTTCGAACCATGTTGTGATCGTTCCATTCATTGCCATTACCGCCTAATTAATCTTTTATTGACTCAGTTTTTACAACGCGCAGTATAGAGCACAATGCGTGTGCAGACTACGGCTTTGCTTTTAGTCTGAGTGATAAATTTACGTGATGCAAGTGACAGCGTTCGCCTACCTACTAAAAATTGGTTATTATCAACAACCATTTTTTGCTGGAAAGGCTAATGACTGAAATCATCGACACCTTTATTGCTCCGCCCTGTCACGATGAGATAGAAATTATCTATCAGGATGATCATCTGGTTCTTATTAATAAGCCAAGTGGCCTACTCAGCCTTTCTGGAAAAAACCCACAAAACTTAGACTCCGTCCATCACCGATTAGTAAAAATATTCCCAGACTGTACTCTTGTTCACCGTCTCGATTTTGGCACATCTGGGTTGATGGTGGTTGCTCGCAATAAAGCCATCAATGCAGCGCTGAGCCAGCAATTTAGCCAACGCTCCGTCATTAAGATATACCAAGCTCTACTTTGTGGCCACTTAGCTAATGATGAGGGTGTCATTGATGCGGCAATAGCAAAAGACCCTGCACAGTTTCCCCGCATGTCGCTTTGCGAGGTGAATGGCAAACCTGCCCGCTCCCACTACCAAGTGATTGAGCGTCTGTATCACCCATTAGATAATGGCACATTGCTCCCAGTAACCCGAGTCCAATTAATACCTGAAACAGGGCGTACCCACCAGCTACGCATCCATTGCCAAAAATTAGGTTACCCTATATTAGGCTGCGACCTATATGGTGGGCGATTATTACAAGGGACTGAGCAGACTCCACGTTTACTTTTGCACGCTAGCGAATTGCATTTTGTTCACCCTGCGAGTCAGAAGAACGTTAAAATGTTTAGCGCCAGCCCGTTTTAACGCCAAAGCTACGACTTAAAATTTGACGAGTATTACCACATCAGGTCGTCAGGGATCTTAAAGTCCGCATACGGGTCATCTTCATCCTGTTCTTCTTGGCTGAGTGCATTGTTGAGTACGATACTATCCGCATCTCTTTGCGTTATTTTATCCGCTACGCTTGCTGGAATAATCACATACTCGTTAACATCACTGTTATCAATCGTTAAACGTGCAATCGCCAGGCGCCCGCTGATCAGTTGTGTTTGTGTTATTTTGTCTACAACAACTTGCTTGATAACGTTGTTATCTGTGAAATTAAAACTAATATCTCCCTTTGAAATATCAACTTTATTCATTTCAATAAGTTGTTTAACTTGCGCTTTAAACTCTTTGGATTGCACCATTTGTTTATGCTGCTCACTCAATTGTTTATCACGCTCAAGCTGTGCTTTTTTATTTTCTTCTACGGCTTCCCTTGCTTCACGCGCCTGAACACGTGATTTTTTAGCCGTTCTTTGCACTTTTGCCATTTTCTTGCTGGTAACTAATCCTGCTTTTAGCATTTGCTCTTGTAAGGTGAGTTTCGCCATCTTCGCCTCTAAATCTATCGGATAATTATGTGATTATACCTGTAGCGACTGAGACCTGATAGGCTTTGAGCTTTATTGATAGAGAAATTATGTGATGTTATTTAAGAAAAGATGCTAGCGATGATAATTCAAAATTTGGTGTGTTTAACTTATTTTGTCTAATCCAAAATATGTTTATAAAAAAATCATCGATATATTGTGATTTTGTTATAAACACGATTTGCTCAGTAACCATAGAGAGCTGACGAGAAAAAAATGGAGGCTTTCATCCATATAAAAACCTCTCTATTTCAATAGCTACGGAGTGGACATAATAATGGTAGCGGCTGAACTAAACTGGCCTTCTATCAATTCATTTGGCGATAAATTAGGTTTTTTAACTAGCGTGAACATTAATGTATCTCTACCATGCCCATTTTCTATTTTTGAATCGAAATGCCCATTCATAGGGGAAACTCTTTGCCCTTGATGATAAACCTCAACACCTAATCCAGACATAATAGAACCTTGACTACCAATATCTCCTGTTCTAACAAGTAAAGCATCAGATGAGAAAGTCGAAGTTTCTCCGCTAATAATCATCTTTATTGGCGCCGTCAGGTTATTATCTTCACAACTATAAGTGATTTCTGCGTTACGTTGAAAACGGCTTGCACTTCCCACCGTTGAAATACCCGATGCATTTACTGTTTCAAAATCAACAATGATGATTTGGTTATCATTGATATCACACGTACCCGTTCCAACAACTACGTCATTACCTGCATAGAAATTCCATTTAAAATAAGCATGGTCAATATGCTGATTACTATTTACAAATGTCGCATATTTATGGAGATCTAATGTCATTAGCAAATCGCCTTTTCTTACCAAGACTGATGGCGTTGGTTTAACATTTACCTGCAAATATAATTTAATTTGTAAAGGTTCACTAGCTGTAGTTAAACGAAATACTTGAATTTCTTTACCACTAAATGGTGCTAAATAATAAGCGCCACGTACGACCACACCCGCTTTTAATTCTGGGTTATTCTTAAATGTTGGACCAAGGTCAGCACCAGTCACATTTAAATAATCAACATAAGCACTGGGGGCTTCATTACGGCAGGTCATAAAATCACTCACATCCGCAAATTCATTTATACGATTTGGTACAGCAAAAATATCATTATCGAGAGGAACATCATAAATACTTTGTGTTCCCCCGCCAACTTCCTGCCCTCCATTAGTTTTACACTGGAACGCAAAAATAGTTGGGGAAAATAATAAGGTTGCGAGAAGTAATATTAATATCTTCATTGTTACTGATACCTTAATCATAAATTAAACTAAAAATAGCGGTTGCAGTAAAATGGCCAAACGCAATACTTTTATTTTTTATTGCATCGGGTTCCCCTTGCACATTCGCATTAAAACTTAAAATATTTGTACCATTCTCTAAATTGTATGCAGGCGTCGTACTATTAATGGGAATTTTTTTACCGCTATATTCTAAGATTTCAATTCCGATGCCCGAAGCCATGCTGCCAGAATCTAATGCAAGAAGGCCTGGTAAATTGATATTTTCGTTTCCTGTAAACTTAACGGTCACCGTTCTAAAGATACTATTATCACAGTCATCTAAATGAATATTAAAATTTTCAATTGGCGTTTTTTGATTAATATAGAGGTACTTATTAACGATAGTACCAAAGTCCACAATGATATTTTCATCACCGGGCCTTACTGTACAAGCTTCAGCGACAAGCTGGCCTCGTATCTTAATTTCACCAATTTGACCATTTTTTGCATGACTCTGTAACGAAAAAAATAACAAACTTAATAGCATGGAGAGTATTATTTTTTTAAATTTATAAAAATTGAAATTTAAGTTATTCATATAAATACCTTCAATGCTATATCAGACAATCTATTAAGATTATTCATACGTTATTTGAAAAGAAATAACACTTCGATAAGCTCCAGCCTGTAACTTCTCTGCAATTCTTACGGGAGCTACATAATAAGTTAAAATATTTTGCCCCGTAGAAATAAGCTCAGGTTCACTATACTCACCAAAAGCAATTTCTTTTCCTTTAGGATTAGTTATCTGCAATCCAAGCCCATTCACACCTTCAACTCTCGCTATGTTCGGCCTAAAAGGGACAACTGGCGTGATAAACCTAATTTTCATACCTGGCTGAGAAATACTCCATGTAGCATTACCTGATTTATTGTTTCTCAGAACTGTTGGAGTTTCGATACAATCCAATAACTCGATGTTGATCGGTATCTTGTGGCCTTGGGCGCCAATTGTTTTTAATGATGCAGTTTCAATATTTCCTAAATCAACGGATTGAAATGCAGAATCCATCGATAAATGGCATGCACTCTCCGTTAATGAGCCATAAACGAAAATTTTACCATTTGCACCTTCAACATCCCAATTACCTGTTGTGTTATAAAAGGCATTATTTGATTCCGCATATATCACAGCTGAATTAAATATGAGAGACAATCCAAAGAGTAAGGAAAAGCTTTTTTGATTAATCATCATTTTCCTCTCTATTTATTTTCAGGAACAACCTGACATGTATTTGCGTGACATTTAAATTGAAGTTTCGGCCTACCGCCATAGTCATTTATATAGGTCAATACTGGGTTTGCCCCCACAGTAGAACTTGAAACCCCTAATTTTTCTTCACTAAATGGTGCAACCATAACCGCCTTAAAACTCTGATTTACTGGTGAATCTTTTCGCTCAGCAGCACCAATAATCGTGATATAAAAGGGGGTTGGGTTTTTAATGATATATTGGTCGCCTTGCTTAATAAGCTGTGTTTTTTCTTGCCAAGGATTATTCAGCATTTCTGTTTCGCTTAGCATGATACTTTTAGGGCGATAAAATAATTTAATTTTGCTTTGTAACGCTAATTGCAAAACATTCGGTTTATCACTTTTTGGCGGGATCTCCCTTAAATTAAAGTAATAAACACTTTCTCTATCCTGAGGTAACTGACTAATTTCAGGAAGCGCCTCAATACGGACTTGGCTTGATTTTTCGGGTTCAACTCTCTGCACCGGAGGTAATACAGCAAACGGTGAAGTAATTTTTACCCCTTGAATATTTTCAACCCACCCTTGGGCCAAATAAGGTAGCTGGTTATTTTTATTAGTAATAGTAATTGAAACGCTTTTTTGATCACCATTAAAAATAACTCGGGTTCTATCTAAAGCAATTGCCGAGAATGCGCTTCCGCTAACTAAACTGCTTAATAAAATAGTACTGATATATAAATTAGTTAATTTTTTCATAGCAATCACTCATTTACAGATTATTATCTGCTTCATTACGTTTATTTGATAATGGTTTACAAGGAATGAATAATCCTTGGTTAATTGTTTCTAAGTTTTCAGGAAAATTAATTTCACATTGTGCTTCCCCACCCCAATGAATAATCATGACTTCATTTGGGTTGATACCACTAACATAGGCATATCCATTATCAGTAACTATTCCCGTTTCTTTTCCTTTCAGATTCGTGATCTGGGCACCAAATGGCGGTGCAGAACCGTCAGACATACGCATTGAAAGCATCATCTTTTCACCAGACAGTACATTAAATTTGCGATAGCCAATCGCGCCTTCTGTTAATGTCGCTTGAACAATAGAATCCGTTACTTCGGCATTATTCGGTAATGCATTTAAATCGACTTTAACTTTACTGCGGTAGTAGCTATTTAAGTCAGGGACAATCACTTTACCAAATGCATTTGATGCAATAGGGATCCCTCGGTCTGATACGGGAATTTTAGCCACACCATCAGTGTCGATCAGCAAACGAGTTCCGCCAATATTTGAAACTCGGTGAGCATCCGCACCATTTAAAGTCATGGTAAATCCGCCTTGTGCCCCTACCCCAAATGATGTGTAATTATTATGAATATAGCTGGCATTCGCAGTTAACTTAGTATTATCACCATAATGGGTAATATAGGTACTTGCGGTTCCACCTTTGTTGGTCGAACCTGCACTGACTTGATAATTGGTTCTATCTGACAATTTGTCATAATAGGTTGCTCGATTAACGGTATCATCCCGTGTTGCTTGCAATGAATAGCCAATATTTGCACCATTTCCCCAAGGCATTGAAGCTGAAATATACAGGCCATCATCATTTGTTTCGTTATATTTATTGCGATAGGCCGATAACGAAATATTAATATTCTTCAGGCTTCCCCAATCTAAGGTTTTTGTCACCATTAAATTGTAGCGATTACTTTCTGGCTTATCCCAATAGGTTTGGTGCGAGTAGTTTAAATAAGCTGTAATTCTCGATTCCCTAAAGTTTTTATTTAAAGAAATCACATACATTTCTTTATTACTACCTTGACGCTCACCTGAGTCTTTAGCCGTTAAAAAATCGGTTACAGTCATAAAACTGCGTTCTGAGAATCGGTAACCTGCGAACTGTACTTGGCTATCATAGTCATCAAAACGTTTTGAATAGTTTATTCGATAAGAATTACCTGTGAGTTTTTTATCATTAGGAATATTTGCAATAGAATGCGTAATATCGAAAGATAAGGCACCAAATGCCAATAAGTCACGACCGACACCCACGTTGAATGCATTATAGTCTTGACTATTTAATGAGCCTGCAAGCAATGACCAACCATTAGTGACACCCCACGACATTTCACCACTCGCAAATGTATCTCCATTAACATGATGATCCATATCCGTTGGGCGACCCATCGCTAATTTATATCGAATACTACCTGGTCGAGTTAAATAAGGGATATTGGCTGTTTCAACCTGATATTCTTGAACTGAACCATCCTGCTCTTCGATTCGAACATCCAGTTTTCCCGTCGTCGCATCACTTAAATTTTGGATACGGAAAGGACCCGCAGCGACTTGTTCTTGATAAATAATCCGCCCTTGTTGGCTAACAATCACCGTCGCATTTGTCGTCGCAACACCCGTTATTTCAGGTGCATACCCACGTAAATTAGGTGGTAACATTAAGATATCAGAGCGTAAGCCAACACCTGTAAATCGAAAACTATCGAATAAATCAGTGTTAAAATAGTCCTCGCCCAAGGTCAATTTCGCTTTAATGCTGGTTAACGCTTTATAGGCGTATAGTCGGCTCCATTGAAAGTCATGCTCATTTTTACTATCCGAGCCAGTTTCTCGTTGAGCACGCCCCTGCCAATCTCCCCTAAAGCGCCATGCACCAAGGTTCACACCTGCGACACCATTTGCTGTCACATTATAGTTGCTATTATTATCATGAGGCTTATTCGCTCTTGCGTTTATATTGTAGTCTAAAATAACCCCTGAAATTCCTTCATCCCACAGAGAAGGCGGATCCCAGTTAGCTGTTCTATATTCAAGGTAGGCTTGAGGTATACTCAGATACAACGTTGAGTCAGATAAATCCCCCCGTGCTTGAAAGCCGGGCAAACTGCGTAAATCAAGACACTCATTATTATGCCACCACGTAATTTGCTTCAACGAACTGGCTGTTAGTCCTAGCTGCTGGACTTGTTCTGGTGTGATACAAACGAGGCTATCTTCAGGGTCGTTTTCTGGCGCATAGAATGAAAACCGTTGCTCGGGTAAAGTTTCTTTATTTACTTGTACTTTGAGGGGATAAATACCAGGCATAATATAGCCTGCACGTGAGAATTGCTTAACATCAATGTTTTTTTTGTCTTCTAAATCAAATAATGCCGTATTAAATTGTATGGTATCGGCAGCATATAACTGAGCGGATAATGACCCAAATGTAATCATTATCGTTGTCGTTATTATATTTATTTTGTGTTGTTTAAAAAACATAAAAAACATCCCTAAAACACCAATATAATTTCTTAGAATTAATAATAATCGACCTTGAACCTTAATAAGGTTTGGTAATTACCCGCTTTAACAGGATGATAATTGGTGACTAATTGCATTTGATATTTAAGGATCATTGTCCCTGGCGTAATTCCTAATGCAGGTAATGGCTTTCCTGGTGTAATGGAATATCCCGATATATCATGCAATGCCAATTGCACTCCTTTTGCTTCACCCGAGAGTGTGAAAAAATCACCTTCTGATGGACCATCAAAAGTGACTTCGAGTGAATTCCATTCGTTATTATCTTTCGAATATTTTTCCCAACGACAATCAATGAGCTTAATATTGAATTCTTTTATGGGGCCTTTCCCAACTTCACGAATATAGCTTGTTGGAAGTACCCCCATATTAATGGTCTGATCCCTAGACCCAATATCTATTGCGCAGGCAGTATCGACTATTTCGCCATTCATCGTGACTTTACCCCACCCATGAGATGATGCAGCCATTTGTGGCGAAAGAAATAATGTTAGAAGAAATAGGGAAGATACTTTGCTTCGCAAATAGATAAATCCTTTCACTTTAACCTCTGACTTAATTTGGTGATTAATAGAGGAACACAAAGGTATTCCTCTTAAACTAATCAATTAGTTATAAGTTAAGGTAAAGTTAGTTACGCCTTCGAATTTACCTAATGGAATTTTATCAACCGCAACGTTTGCACCTTGTACATAAGCGCTATAACGTAATGTATTATCACCCGCTTGTAATTGATGTTCTTGAGCTGTTGCAACTCCCATATCTAACGCTGCGCCATTAGTATCCGTTAATTGAATACCCACGTTGCCAGCAATAGTTGGGTCTGTTGCATCTAAGCCTGTTACACCGAGTAATTTAGAATTGAAAGCAGCGCTAGAACCAGAGAATGTGATACTCACTTTATCGTTGTACACTTTATCATCTGCATCTTTCGGGAATACACAGTCTTCCAATTCAATATTGAATTGCTTCGCGCTAGAAGTACCGCCATTCGCTAAAACAGAGTTAGCGATTTGGCCTAACCATACTGTTTGGTCAATAGAATCTGAACTAATTGAGCAAGGTGCATCGATGATTTCACCTTTAAATGTGACTTTACCATGCCCTTGATCAGCGAGTGCTGGAGATGCAATAGCGGCAGAAACTAGTGCGGCTAAAAATACTTTTTTCATTTGAACCTCATTTATATATAACAACGTGATGATTACCCAACATGATGTAGGGCATAGTTAGAATTTATTATTTTTAAAATAACTATTTGCTGTATAAAGAATTTAAAATAATTTCTGTTTGTCGATTAAAAATATAATGGTAGTTATCCTTTTCATCGGATAAACATTCACTATTATGAATAAATGAATTAGCACTAGGATTTTTTTCATTTATTTTCAATGATACACTTTCAAAAAATGCACTCGGGCTAATTTCTAGATAAAATAAAATTGAAAATAGCATTCCACAGTTAATGCTACATATTCCTCTTTCATAACGAGATATTTGTTGTTGTGATATCTTTAATTTTTTAGCTAGATCACTACCACTAAGTCCTTTCTCTTTTCTAAGATGCGATAATTCCATGCCAATTTGTTCAGTTAGTATTTTCTGAAAGCTATCTATACTGGTCTTTAATTTATTACTTTTCATATCTCACCAATTAAAGCCTTGTGTAATGAGGCAAAACAATCAGAACCACTCATAAAGTGAACAATTTATTTTTTGAAATGCAAAAAAAAACGCAACAAAATAAATCAAAATGTTGCGTTAAATGAGTTTTAGGTAAATTGTTTTATATATAAGAATCGTCAGAATTAAAATCTTTAATTTATACCTTAAACTAGAAAAGTCAGATGATTTAACTGGTGAGTTTTATTGCAAAAAAAATCATGAAAGATAACTTTTTGTTGTTAATGACAAATTTTTACATTAATTGATAATTACCTCTAAAATGCATTGCTGCAACAGAGTTTTATGCTATTTGATTTTAGTTAGTCTGATAATTATACTTATTAGGTAATTTGAACATTTTGATTTATTATGTTGCGTTACGAATTGATTTTTATAGATATTTTATTTTATCCGATTGATTACTATTGATAA